>Ga0078972_1009233_pt1 | contig 19673 bp, 19 predicted proteins | sample YelNatPaOPGAMG01_FD_67568 | JGI IMG/M metagenome (GOLD analysis project Ga0078972, IMG submission 67568) | Hot spring thermophilic microbial communities from Obsidian Pool, Yellowstone National Park, USA - OP-RAMG-01 (SPADES assembly) (version 2) | ecosystem: Environmental > Aquatic > Thermal...
GCGCAGAAGCCCTAATGCGCTGGATAAAGGATAACAAAATAGTCCCACCTATAGAGTTCATAGAACCCCTTGAAGAAACAAGCCTCATTGTAGATGCAGAAAACCAGCTTATAGAAAACGTACTAAAGGACTTAAAGACAATTCAAGAGCACAAAAAAGACATACCCATTTCTATAAACCTATCTGCTTTAAGCCTAAAACAAAGAAACTTAACTCAAAGCCTTTCATCTTTATTTGACTACCACCAAATAAACCCAAGCCTTTTAAAGATAGAAATTATAGAGCGCGTTTTCTTTAGAGACTTTGCATACATAAAAAGCCTCATAGAAGAACTAAAAGAACTTGGAGTGCACTTTTCCATAGACGACTTTGGCACAAACTACTCATCTTTAAGCTACCTATCTGAGCTAGATGTAAGCTTTCTAAAAATAGACATCTCTTTTGTAAGAAAGATTCAAATAGATCCAAAGACAAAAAACATAGTATCTGCTGTTATCTACCTAGCCCACGCTTTAGGTATAGAAACTATAGCAGAAGGCGTAGAAACGATAGAGCAGTTTGAGATACTAAAAGAATTAGGCTGCGACTACTTCCAAGGCTACCTATTCTTTAAGCCTATGCCAAGAAAGGAGTTTTTGAGGGTGGTGGATGGAGCTTGACTATGTCCATCTACAAAAGAAGCAATATTTAAAAGTGCAGATAATACACTGTATGAATCTAAAGAAAAAAGTAAAAGAGGCATTGTGAAATATTAACTACTAGCTGATAAGTTTAAAAAGTAAAAACTTTAATTTGATATATCGGTGCACTATAATCAACCCTTGATAATTAATTTTTAACGCCTATTTTAATACAAGCACAAAACATAACAAGAGTTAAAGTAGACAATTTGTTATGATAATAATTTTATAGTAACAATTATTCTTATAGGAGGAAGTAAGATGAAGATTGATTTGAGAGGTAAAGTAGCAATAGTAACAGGAGGGGCAAGAGGTATTGGCGCATCCTGCGCAAAAATACTTGGTAGTTGTGGCGCAAATGTTGTGGTTAATTACATAAGCTCAAAAGATAAAGCTCAAGAGGTAGTTGAATACATAAAGCAAAATGGTGCAGATGCAATAGCTTTTTGTGCAGATGTAAGGGACAAAGATAGCGTAAACTCTATGGCAAATACAGCTATCGAAAAATATGGTAAAATTGATATACTTGTAAATAATGCCAATATAAATTTTCCTATAAAGCCTTTTGTTGAATTGGATTTTAAATCTATAGAAGATAAAATTTTAGGCGAAACAAAAGCTTTTTACAATTGCACAAAATCGGTACTCAATTCTATGATTAAACAAAAATACGGAAAACTAATATACATATCAAGTTCTCTCTCACGACAAACTGCAAATGGCTTTTTTGCCCATGCAGCGGCAAAAAGCGCCGTGGACGCAATGGCAAAAACACTTGCATTAGAGTTAGGCCCATACGGTATTAGGGTAAATGTAGTAGGACCTGGTTTGACAGATACAGACGCTACCTCTAATCAACCCAAAGAGTCAAAAGAAATGATTGCTAATTTTACGCCACTTAAGCGTATAGGCGTTCCAGAAGATGTTGCAAAAGTTGTATTATTTTTGGCAAGCGAATTATCAGATTACGTAAGCGGTGAATATATACCGGTAAACGGCGGCAGCTTTATGATTTAAATCTTAGTTAAATAAGAAATTTTTAAAACGAGAGAGGCGCAAATTGTATAAAAAGAAGAGGTATTCGTTTTACATATTAAATTTTTTTTATTGTGATTTTGCTTATCAATTAGTTTTAGTTATAAGAAATATAAAAAAATTACATTTGACAACTAAATTAACTGTATTAGATTAACTATAGAATTTAGCTTTTTTTAAATCAAAGGGGGTTGATATGGATAAATGGGTTCTACAAATTATTAATGGTGAAAATTTTGAGCATATATTGACTATGGTTGAGAATAATGTAGGTAAAGTTGATATTAAAGTTGTATCTATGGGACCATCGATTATCCCATTATTTGCATTTGGAAAACTAAGGCAAAAGATTGAAGAACTTATTCAAAAAGGTTTAAAATTGGAAATTTGTTCGGTTAGTATCCAAAAAGCCGGACTTGAAAAGGCTTTGCCGCCCAAAGGATCTATATTAAAGCCTGGTTTAATAGCCATCTCTGATGCTGTAAAAGATGGTTATTTATATTTTGCTATAGCATAAGTTTAAGGAGGTGTTTTTATGGGTTTTAATATTTTACATAAAGGTAAAGCTCCCAAACCTATTTATTACTATCCAACATGGGCAAATGCACAAAAAGACTTAGTAAGCACTACCATAAGACTTTCTAGATTTTACTTCACTATGGCGGATGGTATAATAACAGAGGTATTTTATCCTCGTATTGATACTCCTCAAGTTAAAGATATAGGTTTTATTGTAGCGGATAATAGCGGATTTTGGGTAGAGTTGAAAAAATTGAATAATTATACATTAGAATTTATAGAAGATGGTATACCCGCATTAATTGTTCACCATAAACACGAACGCTTTAAAATGGATTTAAAAGTATGTCCAGGATCCAAACGTGATGTATTACTAATAGATTTTAATTTATATGGAGATAAGAATTTGAAGCCATATGTAATGCTTAACGCCCGTCTTAATGGTAGTGCTGACAATTTAGCCTGGGTAGATAATTGGGAAAGTAGACAAATTCTTTGGGCTTATAGACAACCATATGGGTTAGCCTTGCTCTGTAGAGATCGATTAGGTAAACCTGCTTTTGGTGATTTAAGTGTTGGACATTTAGGAGAAAGTGATATTTGGCAAGATTTTAATAAAAATGGACGCATGAGTGTGAGTTACAATGAAACATGGCCAGGCGATGTTGTATTGGGAGGTAGTCTTCCACAAGCAGGAACTTTAGCTCTTGGGTTGGCTAGTTCAAAAGAATCAGCAGCTATGTTGGCCTGGAGTTCTCTCATGGATGGTTTTGAAACTGCGTGGAATAATCATATTAAAATGTGGAGCGGCTGGCATAAAAGTATAAAATATCCTGATTCTTTCGATTCATTATCCAAAGAAGCACAAAAATTATTTAAAACTTCAATTAATGTTATCAAAGTACATGAAGATCACTCATACGCGGGCGCAATAGTCGCTAGTCTTAGTACTCCATGGGGAGAATCTAGTCAAAGCCAAGGTGGTTATCATCTAGTATGGTCTAGAGATTTGGTTGAGACAGCAACGGCACTTATAGCCATTGGACTATTCGATGATGCAAGAGACGTGTTATGCTATTTAATAGCAGCTCAACAAGAACATGGATATTGGCTACAAAATTTATGGTTAAGCGGCCAACCTTTTTGGCAAGGTATACAACTTGATGAAACTGCATTCCCTATTCTTTTAGCCGCTCAACTTGCACAATATAATGAATTGAAAGAGATACCTATCGAAGAAATGATAAAAAAAGGTTTATATTTTATTATGCAAAACGGTCCCAGTACAGATCAAGATCGCTGGGAAGAGGACTCCGGTATTAATACGTTTACTTTGGGTGTGGCAATAGCCGCACTTGTAGAGGGAGCAAATTTTTTGGAAGGAAAAGAAAAAGATTGTGCATTAATGCTTGCTGATTATTGGAATATGCGACTAGAAGATTGGACATTTGTTTCCAATACGGATTTATCAAAAAAATTAGGCGTTAAAGGTTATTATATGCGCATCGCGCCAAAAGATGCCTTAGTGCACAAAGGCGCCACAGCAGAACATATACTTATTAAAAATAGGGCAAAAGATCCGGATTTACCCGCTCAAGATCAAATTTCTACAGATTTCTTGCAGTTATGCAGGTATGGTTTACGTGATACAAAAGATTTTCACATTTTAGAAAGCATAAAAGCCGTAGACAAGCTTTTAAAAACAGATACGCCAAGTGGCGCTGTATGGCATAGATACAACGGCGATGGTTATGGTGAGCATATTGACGGAAGTCCATTTGACGGTACAGGCAAAGGTAGAGGTTGGCCACTCCTTGTAGGAGAAAGAGGACATTTTGCCTTATTAAATGGTCAAGATCCTAAACCATACATACAAACCATGGTAAATATGTGTGGAAAAGGAGGTTTGCTACCAGAGCAAGTATGGGATAGTAAACCTATTGAAGACAAAAAACTCTACCCTGGAAAGCCCAGTGGGTCTGCAATGCCACTTGTTTGGGCACATGCAGAATTTATAAAATTGTGTCTTAGTACGATTAAGGGTTATCCTGTCGATAGGCCTGCTAATACATTTAAGCGATACAAAGGAAAAAAACCACAACTCCCATATTATATCTGGAGTTTACGTCAACGTTTTAAATATTTGCCTCAAGGTAAAGATTTATATTTCTTTTTTTACAAAAAAACCACAATTCATTGGGGAATAAACAATTGGCAAAATATACAAAATACAAAAACACAAGATTGGGGTATTGCACATGTTGGATTTTTAAATGTTTCACACTTAAAGCCAAAAGAAACTATAGAATTTACTTTTTACTATGATGATTTGGGCGAATGGCAAAATGAAGATTTTAAAATAACCATAACAGGAGACTGATATGATTCCTATTGATTTATCAAATAAAAGAGCTCTAGTTACTGGTTCAAGCTCAGGTTTGGGTGCGCAAATTGCAAAATATCTTGCAAAAGCTGGGGCGCAAGTGGCGATTCACTACAATAAAGAAGCAAAAGAAGCTCAAGATGTTGCAAATGAGATCCTAAAAGAACAAACCAAGGTAGAAATTTTCCAAGCTGATGTTTCTGATATAACTCAGGTTGAAATGCTTTTTAAAGATATGGATGAAAAAATGGGTGGTCTTGATATACTAGTAAATAACGCTGGAATAGATGGGAAAAGAATATATTGCGTAGACAGTGATCCCAAAGAATGGGAAGAGGTTATAAGAATAAACCTATTGGGACCTTATTATTGCGCAAAAGAAGCACTAAAAAGAATGATCCCTAAAAAAAGCGGTGTGATTATACAAATTACATCTGTTCACGAGATCATACCGTGGTCAGGCTATAGTGCCTACAACTGTTCTAAAAGCGCTTTATCAATGTTTACAAAAACTTTAGCCCAAGAAGTTGCAAATGATAATATACGAGTAATAAGCATTGCTCCAGGCGCCATTGCTACTCCAATTAATAAACAAGTATGGAAAGATCCAACAGGATTAACTGATTTAGAAAATAAAATTGCTATGGGGCGCGTTGGTAATTCCGAAGAAATAGCCAGTGTAGTAGCATTTTTGGCAAGTGACTTAGCTAGTTATATTACAGGTATCACGATACCAGTTGATGGTGGCATGTTGCTTTATCCTAGCTTTAAGCACGGAGGATAACTCTTCCATGATAAAAGAACAATTCATAAGAAAAAAAATGATCATATTTGCTGTTTATGGTGCTGGTATACTTGTAGGTGCTGCATTTGTATTTTTACCATCTCTGGGTAAAATTTTAACGGAGCCTCCATATAATTTCAATAGTAGCGTCTATGGGTTATTGTATTTTCCAGAAATTATTGGAGCTATTTTTAGTGCTTTAAGCGCTGGATTCTTACAAAATCGTTTTAAAAGCAGTGGTATTTTTAGAATAGGAATTTTGTTCAATATATCTGCTATGCTTTTGCTTAGCATTGCTTCGTTTATTTACTCACCTTTAGTATATACCTTTCTATTATTTGAAACATTATTTTATGGTATCGGCTTTGGCCTTACGCTAGCTGCAATAAATCACTATGCGGCTTTTTTATTTCCTTCATTAGAAACTAAAGCCGTTACAATTTTAAATGCTTTAATTGGTGGCGCAACAGCGATTTCTCCAATTATTTTTGGATTTGCGCAATCCTTATTTTCATGGGGATTATGGTCAATATTACTACTTGTAGGCTTTGTTTTAATTTTTTTTATGCCTTTGCCTCAAGCTCAAAATAAAAGCAATCAAAAACTCCAATTAAAATCAAATATGCTACCATTCATTTTTGCTGTTTTAATTTATGCAATATGTGAAGGCAGTTTTGGTAGTTGGGCCAATGTTTATGTAAGCGTTGACAAAGCACAACAAGCTTACTATGGAATACTATCCCTATCTTTATTTTGGGCTTCAATGACAGTATTTAGGTTCTTAATTGCCTTAATACCAGAAAAATTAATCCCTCACAGATATTTTTATTTAGCAAGTGCGATTTCTATAGGTCTGTGTTTTTTAGTATTACCCACTTTAAATAACGCATGGTCTTTGGTCTTAGCTTTTTCACTTGCAGGTGCTGCTTGTAGCGTATATTACCCATTTTCAATGTCTTATGGACTAATTGATTATCCACAACAACAAACACAAGTAGCTGGACTTATGGTCGCTGCATTAATGGTAGGTGAAGGCATCGGTTCTTTTGGTTTAGGACCACTTCAAAATTTATTGCCTTTAGAGAGGATTTATCTATTTTCCAGCTTATGGGCTATAGTATTGCTTATTTTGGCATTTAAACTTTCTCGTAAAGCAACAAGTTAATTTTTATAGGAGGTTTTCAAATGGAAGAAAAAGTAGATGTATTAACGATCGGCGCTGGCGCTGGCGCATATCCTGGTGCGTTTAGGCTTGCAAGGGCGGGTAAAAAAGTTATCATGGTTGATGAAAAAGGTGTTATGAGTGGAAACTGCCTCGCAGAAGGGTGCGTTCCTTCAAAATCAATAAGACAGGCAGCTTCATTTTACAGGTATTTTAAAAAATCTCACCAGTTTGGGATTTTTGCAAAAGACATCACATGTGATTATAAAAAAATTATTGAGTACAAAAATGGCGTGCAAAACTTACGATACTCTCAACATGCTCAAGAGTTAGAAGAAGCGAAGTCAAACCTTGCTCTTATAAAAGGTAAAGCTAGTTTTATAGATGAGCATAGAGTGAAAATTTTTACGGATAAAGGCGAAAGAACTTTTTTTGCAGATTCTATAATTATAGCAAGCGGCGCAAAACCATTTGTTTTGCCTATAGAGGGCAGTCAGTATTGCGTAACGAGCACAGACATATATAAACTTAACCCTCCAATTGATTATCTGCCAAAATCTATCATAATACTTGGAGCAGGCTACATTAGTTTAGAAACCGCAACAATATTTAATGAATTAGGTTCAAAAGTTACTATAATCCAAAGAAGCAATAGGGTGCTAACAGAAATGGATGAAACATTTGCCAAAAAGCTCTACAGTATGTTTGATCCAAACATAGATATAAAACTTGGCACAAAACTTATTAAAATCCAAAAAAACACAAACGATTACACTGTTTTTTATGAACAAAACGGCCAGCAAATGCAAGCAACTGCCGATTTAGTGATGATGGCTTTTGGTAGAGTGCCTGTTATCCCAGAAGGCGCAGATAAATTAGGTTTAGAGATAACCAAAAAAGGTATTTCATCTTCTGCTAGTATGCAAACAAATATAAAACATATTTATTCAAGTGGCGATATTAATGGCAAATCAATGCTATTCCACTCAGCTACAAGGCAATCGCTAGTAGCTGCAAATAACATTTTAGCTAACAACACACCTATTGATTATATGGACTATTCATGCGTGCCCAATTCGGTATTTACATTTCCAGAAGCCGCTTTTGTAGGTATTTTACCCAGTCAAGCAAATGCAATGCGTATTGATATCATCGAGACTAGTTTTGATTTGTCATTTGATGCAAAAGCTCAAATATTAACAGAAGCAAAAGGTGAAATTAGGCAATTCTACGATGCAATCTCGTTAAAATTAATAGGTGCATGGATTATAGGTGAGGATGCTAGCACATTAATAGGTGAACTTGGGGTTTTAATACAACAGGGAGCAAAATTAAAAGATGTTGCAGAATATGCAAACCAACACCCTTCAACAGCAGAAGGAATCTCAAAAGCTGCAAGAAAACTACTTTAAAAGGAGGTTTAGTATGGAAACATTGGATGTTACTAAAATTATCAACCAAGACGCTCAAGAATTGGAAAATACTATGAAAAGCGTATTTGAAACTCTACTGTCTATGACTGATGAAGAAAAATTCAATAACTTAAAGAATCTCATCATGGAGGTTGCAAAAAGCGCAACAGATGATCAATACTTAAAACTTTGCAAAGTAAACTTAAAGCTAGCATCAAGTTTAGATAAAGAAACTTTAAAAGCTTTTTTAAAGATTAGAATGAGCGTTTCTAGCGCTTTACCACAAGAGCTTGCTCAAAAAGATTCAACCCTATTAAAACGAGCCTTAGATGAGAGCGACGAATCGGTAAAACAAAAAATTCAAGCAGCAATGTAGGTAATATAGGTTGAAAAATGGCTTATCCAAAAGTCTATATAGCAGATTTGAAAATAAGTGAAGTTCAAGTATTGGAAAATAATATAAGTATTGATGGCGTTGGGATAGAAGTGGATAGTATCAAAAAGGAAGAATTGGATGCAATAGTTAGACGATTAAACAGTAGCGTAGAAAAAATTTTTGTAACGCGCACAATTCAATTTGACAATATAATAAACTTAATTGATAATTTTAATGAAAAAATTATACTTCAGCTTTACGATCTAAATTTACCAATCGATATAGTATACGATATTAAAAAACATTTCAAACATGTTCAATTTATTGCACCTGTTAATGTAAATTTCGCAGATGCCATAGATAAAGCCAAACAATTGGATGAAATTGTAGACTATCTTTTTATTTGCGCCCAGCATAAAGAAGAATCAAAACTTATTGATAACTGGCATAAAGCTGCCCTTATCAATTTGCAAACAAAAAAGCCTATTATACTGGGTGGTTCTTTAAACGAAAAAAACATTAAGCAGGCAGTTGAGATTGTAAAGCCGTTTGCTGTATCAACAATATCGGGTGTGCGCTACTTGGGCAATTTATCGCACAACAAGCTAAACAGTTTTTTGCAAAATATAAAAACACTGGAGGTTTAAAAATGTATCCTAAACTTTATGTTTTGTCGAGCGGGGTTCAAACCATTAAAAAACAAAAACTTTTGTCTAGCGCTGACAAAAACGAAGATATTGATATTCCCGTACCTTATTTTCTAGTTGATTTAGGAAATGAAAAAGTGCTTATTGATACCGGAATTTCTTTTGACTCTAAGTCAAATATCGCCCAAGCAAAAGGAAAAACACAAAATCCTACAGAAGCACTTTCTAAATTAGGTATAGATAAAAACAGTATAGGTTATATTATTCAAACACATCTTCACTTTGACCACGCAGCAAACACAAAACTATTTCCCAATGCAAAAGTGATAGTTCAATTAGAAGAACTAAAAGCAGCTTACTTTTATGATCCAAATTTTGAACATGGTTATGTTGATGAAGATATTAAAAATCCTTCTACACAATGGGAGCCTATTATTGGCATGAAAAGTTTATTTGACAACAGAATATTGATTTTGCCAACACCTGGTCACACATCTGGACATCAAAGCGTGGTAGTTAAATTGGAAAACTATGGTCCTGCAATCATAGCTGGAGATGTTGCACCTTTAAGAGAAAATATTGATAACAATACAGCCCCAGGCGTAGCCTCTAGCCCAAAAGATGCATACTATTCAATTTTATCATTAAAAGAATTTGCTAACTTTTTAAATGCAAAAATATGGTATGGTCATGACCCAAAATTTTTCGAAGAGATAAAACTAGCTCCAGAATATTATGATTAATTTGCTCTTATTATATTATTTATAATTTTACTGATTTGCGTATTTGTATTTAATTTTGGAAACTTTGAGGTGTATTTTTTTAAACGGGCAAGAAAGTTATTGAAGCTTTCTTGCCATTGTTTTTTGGTTGGATCATTAATGTGATTTTTCATATATTGAAAATAGCTCAGGTTAAAAAGGTATAAAGGCAAGTCTCTAAGGTCTTTGCTTTTTTGTGCGCTTTTAATCGCTTTTTTTTCAAAAGATATAGCTTTATTGATTCTATTATCAAAAAAGTAAGCATAAGCCCAATCATTAAATACTAGGAAATCATAATTTGTGCTGCACATTGTTAAAGATTTATGAAAATAGAAAATCATCTTTCCAAATAATTTATGCATTAGATGTAAAGCAGCTAAATTATTCATAGAAATATACAAATTTGTGTCATAATTGTTAAAACCTGATATATCTATAAAATTATCCCTATAATAAAGAAATTTATTATGCAAGTACAAGTTTAAATATGCAATTCCAATATATCTATAAATTTTTCCTATGTTGTAAGGGTTTGTTGTTAACTGACTAGCTTTTTTAAAAAAATTTATAGCTGCTCTTGGTTTATTTAAATTTAAATATATCTTACCTAAATAAAAATACCCATCTTTGTAGTTCTTTTTTGCAGCCTTTTCACAACTTTTTATAGCTTTTGCATAGTTATTGCTGTAAAACTGAACCCTGCACACTTCGGATACATCTGCGCGTGCTATTTTGTAACAAATCGTTAAAAAAAAGACATTTAAAATGATCAAAAATGCTTTGTTTTTCATATGTTTTTAATAAAAATACGGCCAGGGTGCCAAACTGTATGTAGGGCAATTATAAGGAAAACAATTTTCATATTCTATATGTTTTGGCCACAAATATAAACTTTTTACATTCAATACAGGGTATGAGTATGTATAATTTCCAACTTTTTCCTTTTCAATCCCCGTTATTGTACCAACGAAAGTTATTTCTTTATCTTTTTTGTATATTTCTGGATCGTAATAGCCACGAGCACACGCTACAAATCTACCGACAAAATTTTTTGGTTCTTTTTTGTATGGTTTTCCATTACTGTGAAGTTTCAAGCCTAAGACCACAAAACATGTTTGATTGTTTTGTTCTGGTATAGTAGATATTATAGTTCCACCAAACCTTACAACCTTTCCAAAAAATTTTCCAGTCTCGGCTTGGGTTGGCGTTATTTGTGTAAAATTGCCACTTATTGGCAAAACTGTAGCGCAACTACTAAGCATTGCAAAACCTACTATTATTGTTATTAAATGGGCTAATTTCTTTAAAATTTTTTTAGGCATAATAAATCATTTCCTTAAACAATATCATTAGCATAATAGCTTTAAGTCCAAGCATAGACTCACTGTTACTCGCAGGCAGTTTAAAATAAACAGCTAAAATAACTATTAAAACACCAATAAAGTTGGTTAATATAGCAATAAGCTTAACTAGTTTAATATATTTCATTTTAAAAGTTTTTTAAATAAATCTTATAAACTTTTTATAAAGACTTATCTGCTGACCGAAAGTAGAATAATCTTTAATTAAATTTATACCATGAATCGCAAGATAATAATAAACTAAAGTATAAAGGAAAGTGCTTGCGATCATAGGCACATAAAAGTAAAGAATTACATTTTTTTTGTCTTCTACTAACCCAAAAAGTAAAGCAATAAATAATTCTCCCATAAATAACTGTCCCACAAAAAAACCAATGTAAGCTCCGCTTTTTATCCATTTATCGTTAATTTTTGACAATTTCTTGCTAAATAATTTAAATCTTTTAATATAATTGGCAAAATGAAAACTGATTGCGCATACTATTATTTCTGTTGAAATAATTATCGCTAAAGAAACCAATGGGTTAAGATTTGCTACGCTTACATAACCAACAGCTATAAGTTTACCGCCAAAAATGGGGTTAATGTTAAGAAATGTTAAAATAAGATAATTCAAAGTTGTGCTACTCATAACTAAAAATTATATCCCCTATTATTTTAAAGTCAACATTGATATTTGTTTGACAATGCCTATTGATTTATTTAGTATATCACCTACAATGAAAAAAGTTTTTTTGTTAATATTTATTTTGACTGTATATTCTTCTGCTTATGGGATTGAGGTAAAAATAGGCTACCCAAAAGCTTGCACAAGCTATGAAACAATAAAAGTTTACGGAAAAGTTGAAACAACGCAAAATATAACGATTTTAGCCCCCACAAATGGTATTATTAGAGTTAACTCAAATTTCAGTACTGTAAAAAGTGGTCAGTTAATAGCTCAAATTTACCCGCCTAAGCTTTCAAGACAAATAGAATATGCCAAAGCAAATGTTGAAGCAGCCTACAGTAATCTTCAAAGTACAATAAAATTAAAAAATACCCAAATCGCTACTTCTCAAGAATTAGAAAAAGCAAAAATGCTTTATTATCAAGCAAAAAATAACCTAGAGCAATTAAATGCTCAGTACGAACAATCAAAAATTTATGCTCCTTTCACAGGAAGCTTAGAGTTTCTTGTGCCAAATAAAAGTACTGTAGCGCTAAATCAACCAATTGCTACTTTAACGGGAAATAACAATCTATGGATCAAAGCTTATGTAGCACCAGATTATATAGACAAATTAAAAATTAGCCAAACTGTCTATTACTTTCTTAATAACTCAAAGTGCTTTGGCACGATAGCCCAAATATCACCCAGTACAGATTCAAGCGGTCTTGCACCAATCTTTATAAATACTAACAACAAAGCTTTGATTGCCGGTCAATGGGTTAATCTTGAAATTCCAATTAATAAAAGCAATGGTGTTTTGGTACCAAAAAGTTCTATTTTCACAAAAGGATCTGAGACTTATATCTATGTTGTAGTGGATGGTGTAGCACACGAAAAGCAGGTCAAGTTAATCAATGTTTCTAACAATACTGCCTGTATTAGCGCCTACATTACCAATAATGAGCCGATAGTAACTAATGGCGTAGAAAGGTTAAAAAACAACATTAAAGTAAAAATTATCAAATGAATAAGTACCTTGATTTTTTATGGAATAACAAATTTACAGTATTTTTGTGCGGTATTTTAATTATTTTTGGTGGTGTATTTGCCCTCTTTTTTTTACCAGAAAGCATCTTTCCAAATGTAAGCTTCCCTAAGGTATCTATTCTTGTACATAATCAAGATCTGCCCGTAAAATATATGCTTGTTAGTGTAACAAGACCGCTTGAAGAAGCAGCAAGGGCTGAAGCTGGCGTGAACCTTGTAAGGTCTCAAACAGGCAATGGTTTATCAAAGATTCATGTTTATTTTGATTCAAATGTCAACCCAAAAACAGCGTACTTAATGTTACAAGCAAGAATAGCTAAAATAAATTTACCTCCAAATTCTAGCTTAAGCGTCCGCTTAATGGAACCCAATATATATCCATTTGCAGAATATGCGCTTGTTTCAAACAAGATTGACAGTTCAAACATGATGAACTACTATTATTTCCAGATCAAACCTATGCTGCTTGGTATAAATGGTGTTTATAAAGTAGAAGAAACTTCGCGCGGTTGGCCTGAAATTAATATAGCTCTCAATCCTCAAAAATTACTACAATATAGAATATCACCCCAAGAAGTTATAAATTCTCTTGTTTTAAATGAAGGACCATTTTTTTCTGGGGTAATGAACTATTTCAATCAGCAATTAAACTTGTCAACCACAAAAATGCCAAACAATATTAAAGACTTATCTAATTTTACAATATCTGTGAAATCGAAAAACCCCCAATATATTCCATTGACATTAGGTAGCATTGCCAGTATAAAAACTCAAAGTTCACCTTTAGTAAAAGACGCAAAAGTGTCTGGTTATAAGCATGCTTTAATAATGGACATACTTTCACAAAATAAGGCTAATGAAGTAAAAGTATCAAAAGAACTTCAGAAAGTTGTTGAAACAATTAAAGAGAGACTGCCTTCTAGTATGAACCTAATAAAGATTTATGATTTAAGTGACTTGATTAAAAGTAATCTAAACGATGTATGGATTGCGCTTATTATTGGCAGTATCATTGCATTGATTGTTGTAATGCTATTTATTGGAAGAATAGATGGCGCTTTTAGCGTATTTATAGTGGTGCCGCTTTCTTTGTCTTTAACTTTCATTGCCCTATACCTACTGGGCTTTGGGCTGAACATAATGACATTAGGGGGAATTTGCGCTTCAATTGGTGCAATGATAGACCACGCAATAGTTATTATCGAACGGGGCTTACAAGGTATAACTGGCGATACTAAAAGCAGAATGGAAAGTGTTTTCAAAAGGCTAAAGGACATATTGTTGCCTATGAGTTTAGCTACGATTACATCAACTGTTGTGTTTATACCGCTCATTTTTTTGCCTGGCACATTGGGCTTGTTGTTTAAACATATGGCTGTTGCTATAATAATAGCCCTTATTTCTTCACAATTTATTGCTTTAACATTTACGCCAATACTATCTATGATGCTTGCGCACCACAAAACAAAAAATTTAAACAAATCAAAAAATAGACATTTTTATTTTATGTTTAGCCACACATTAATCTTTTTTATGAGAAGACCCTGGATATCTATTGTTGTTCTTTTTCTAGTAGCTACAATAGGTTACATTAGTTTTAAAAATCTTCCTACAGCTTTTTTACCTAAGTGGGATGAAGGTTTAATTTCTGTGCCATTTAGAACGCCAGTTGGAAGCAGCGTTAAAACTACAACAAATGTAGGCGAAATTCTAATGAATGAGGCATCTAAAAATCCAAATGTTAAAAGGGTTTCTTTAATGGTCGGCAGAGGTTTTGGAAATTCTTTTTCCACACCAAACAAAGCTATAATGATGATTGTATTAAAAGAAAACAGGAAAGAAAGCACTCAAAAAGTAATGTTAGAGTTAGACAAAAAGTTTAAAACTCTTGCACCAAATCTCATATCGCTAAATTCATCTCAGGTTATGATAAATAGACTAGGTGATTTGTCAGGCTCGCACGCTCCCTTAGAGGTTTTTCTCTTTGGCAGTGACCCTGATCAATTATTTAAAGAAGGACAAAAACTTTATAAAATATTGGCAAAAAATAAAGATCTTGAAGCTGTTACATACAAATCTCCATCGGCCGGACCAGAAATAGAGTTTAATCCATCATACTTTGCTGCAGTAAATAATATGAACTCAAAAAATCTATCTGACAACATTAAACTTTACTTTTGGGGCGAAAATGCTGGTTACTTATTAAAAGGCGAACAATTGTTTCCAATAAGAATAACGCTTCAAGATAAGCCAAAAACAGCGAAAGAACTTAAATCTTTAGATATAATACACAACGATAAACCTATGAGTTTAAATATGCTATCAAACATCAATGTAAAAACCAGCGTTCCTTATATTACACATCAAAATTTGGTGCCTTATTCTTATATTTGGGTAAAACCATACGCTAATGTAGGTTTAAATACAGCAGCAAGTAGTATTGAAAATATTATAAAACATATGAATCTGCCACACGATATTAGTTATTCTATAGGTGGTTATTATAAACAACAGACAAAAAGTTTTCAAAATATGTATTTAATTTTAACAATTGCACTTTTTATTTTACTGATATTGTTTGGTTTTCAATTTTCGAGTCAAAAATGCGCAATAGCTGCAATAATAACTATTAGCTCTACCGCAAGTTTTTCTTTATTGTCACTGTTTATAACAAAAGTAGACCTTGACAGTACAGCCTTTTTGGGCATATTGCTTGTTTTTGCAATTGTAGTAAACAATATTATATTGATATTTTCACGATCAAGGCAATTAAACAGTAAGCACACCCACAAAAGTGTGGCACTTGCTGCACGAAGCAGACTAAGACCGATCATTATGACAATGAGTGCTGATATTGTTGGATTTTTACCTTTGGCTATCGGTATAGGCAGAGGCACAGACCTACTAAAACCGTTAGCAATTGCTACTATAGGTGGGTTGATTTTTGGTGCATTTGCTTCTCTTATACTCGCCCCTTCTTTGTTTAGTTTGTTTAGTATTATAAAGAAAAAATAAAAAACTAATCCATTATGTTTAGATTTTCACCACTGGAAACTTCAATAGCAATGAGATTATTATACAAGTTTTGTTGTAGCTTTAGTAATATAAGTCTTTGATTTATAAGATTGATTTTATAATCGTAATAAGGCAATAATCCTATGTTTCCAGTTTTAAATACTTCTTTATAGACAACTTCTTTTGACTGTAGCGTTTTAAAGTACTTGTTAATAACTGCATATGTTTGATTAATATTTTTAACATTAAACATGGCTTTGTTTATATCATTCTGGGCATTTTTTATCCTATTTATGTATTCATCGTATATTTTTTTACCCGATATTTGAGTATATTTTATTTGATCTTGATTTTGATTAAATATAGGAAAACTTATACTTACGCCAAAACCTATTGTATGAATATCTGAAGTATCACGCAAAAAAGGAAAACTTACACTAATAGGCATAAATGCAGAAAAAGAAAGCTGTCTTAATTTTTCTTCGTTGCTTTCATAAGCAAGTCTAAGCGCAATTAAATCAAGCCTATTTTGTACGTTGTTTAGCAATTGTGCTTCTTCCTTGAAGTTTTGAAGTGGTTTAAATTTTAATCTTGTATTTATAGGTAATGTGTAATTGTATGGCAGTCCCAATAGTTGATAAATGGTGCTTTTTGAATCATTTAACAACTTCTCATTGGTTTGTACTTCAAGCTCTGATTGTTGTAATCGACTTTGAGCATTCAACATTTCTGATTGGCCTATTAAACCTTCTTTATAAGCTTTGTATATGTGGTTGTATTTTTCTTGATTTAAATGTTCAATTTCTTTATATAAATCCAGTTTATTTGATAGTATTATAAAATTTAGCGCACATAGCTTTGCATATTCATAAGTCTGCCACTCATCCCACTTAAGCTGCAATTTTTTTGATTCAAATTCTAATTGAGCGATTTTAACTTTAGTAGCTCTTTGAATTATTGAGCCAACATCAAAAGACGGTGATATACCATATCCTATATATGGATTTGTTAAAGTTCCAGATATTGGTTTTGAAATACTAAAGTTTATCTGTGGATTGGGTAAAAGCTTTGATTGTTCTAAATTTACTTCAGCTAAATTTAAATCATATCTGTCTAGCTTAAGCTTTGGGTTTAATATAACAGCTAACTCTGCTATGTTTGATGGCGAAAGCTCCTTATTGAATTGCGATTTTGGTATTAAAGAATTATTTGTTTTGTTAAATTGTTTAATTAGTTCATCTAAAGGCTCAACCTGCATGGATTTATTTATATTTATGCTATTTAGCGCCAAGGGCTTATTTGTAGCGCAACTAGATAAACCAATAGCAACTATTCCCATAAGTAGGATTGATAAAATATTCTTCATAACTATACCTCGAAAAATAATATTAGCACAAACAAACAAGTATTGCAAAAACAAATAAGCCAACTTATTATTACAATAAATGGAACAATTTGCTTGGCAAATAAGAGTAGTACAATGTTTTTCCTCTTTACAAAAAAACTTTTTTTTGTTAAATAAAAACACAAAGCAAATATTTGTTGGAGGGTTTGTGCACAAGCATAGTTGTAATGATAACAAAAATATAATCGCAGTAATATTTATTAATTTTTTTGTTAGTGGTATTGAAATTTTGGGGGGCTATTTATCTGGTAGTTTATTATTGATTAGTGACGCGTTGCATAATTTAAGCGATTCGGTATCCATAGTTATTAGCTATATTGCTATATTATTAGCCCACAAAAAAACAAACCAAAAATACACGTTTGGTTATAAAAGGGCTGAAATCTTAGCCGCTTTTGTAAATTCTGGTATTTTAATTTTAATTACAATATACATTTCTTTCGAAGCTATTCTAAAGCTTATATCGCCAAATAAAATTATGCCTATAACAATGCTAATTTTTGCTATAATTAGTTTTTTTGGTAACATATTAAGCACTGCAATTTTACATTCTCAATCAAAACATAGTTTTAATATAAAATCAACTTATTTGCATATGCTAAGTGATTCATTAGCTTCTTTCGCTGTAATCATTAGTGCACTTTTAATACTGTATTTTAAGTTTTACAAGATAGACTCAATTTTAACGATTATTGTAGCTATTTATATACTAAAAGAAGCTTTCCAATTGCTTATTAAATCAACAAAAATTCTTATGGAAAGCTCTCCTAATACTTTAAATTTAGATGAAATTAAAAAGGCTATAGAGTCAATTGACAACGTCAAAAATGTACATCATGTCCATCTGTGGTCCATCTCAGACAATGATATTTTTTTAGAAATTCATGTAGAACTTAATGACATGCTATTAAGCCAAACGGAAATTATAAAACAAAAAATAAATAATATTTTAAAAGAAAAAAAAGTCAATCACATAAATATTCAATTCGAAACAAATTCATGTTTATCAAAATCAATGTTGTGTGGAGATAAATTGTAGCATATAAAGAACCGACCAGTGTTTGGGCTTTAAAAAATTAATCATTCTTTCCAAATCATCTAAATTCGAGTGAGTTGGGCTTAATCTGTAATTTAGGGCTTTACTGCCAAAATTGTTTTTTACTAAGCTTTGATTTCCCATATTATCTCCTAATAATAGCTAGCCACATGGCTTGATTTTTAAGTCAATATATATGTGCCTATAGTATTGTCAAGGTTTTTTTCGTAAATTCACAAAACTTAAATTATGTTTCTTGCAATATGAACTCGATACCTTTGAGCTTTAGCGCTAACGAATCCCAATGATATTTTATACTGTCAATAAATGTATTTGAATTTAAAGCACTTTAGTATATAATGCCACTAATGATTGAGTGTAGAAACCTTGTAAAAAAATATAAAACAAAAGTTGCCGTAAACGATATTAATTTAACAGCAAAAAAAGGCGAGATTGTAGGACTTTTAGGTCCAAATGGTGCTGGGAAGACCACCACATTTTATATGATATCGGGTTTTATAAGGCCAAATAGTGGACAAATTTTTCTTGATAATCAAGATATTACAAAGATGCCCATACACAAGCGATCGAAAATTGGCATTTCTTACCTACCACAGGAACCTTCTGTATTTACTGGGTTAACAGTAGAGCAAAATATATATTCTGTGCTTGAGTTTGTTGATATAAAAAACAAAAAAGAACGCTTAGAAGAGTTACTCGAAGAGTTTAACTTAACTCATACAAGGAAAACTAAAGCCTATGCAATAAGCGGTGGAGAAAGAAGAAGAGTTGAAGTGGCACGAGCACTCGCAACTAATCCAAAGTTTTTACTTTTAGACGAACCTTTTTCTGGCATTGATCCACTAATGGTAGAACAGCTAAAAAAAATGATTTTTGCTTTAAAAGAAAAAGGTTTAGGCGTAATCATTACAGACCATAATGTTAGGGAAACACTTGATATAGTAGATAAAGCCTATATACTATATGATGGTAAGGTAATTAAAGAAGGCACTAAGATGGATATTGTAAATGATGAGAGATTGGCTAAAATATATTTAGGTGAAACCTTTAAATTGTAATTATGGTAGAGCTAAGGCATGAATTAAATATAAACTTGGGTCTTATTCTTACTCACCAACTCGATTTATCCCTTAAAATTTTAAGCGCAAGCATGCTAGAGTTACAAGAACAAATTGACGAGTTAGTTTTGTTAAACCCTTTAGTTGACATAGACAAAGAATACAAAAGCACTGCACCAACTGATTACTTTGAAAGTAAATTTAAAGAGTTGGAACAAAACTACAAAGTAAAGTTTGAAAGCGAAGAAGAATACGACGAACTAGATTTTATTGAAGAAGAAAAAACATTTGAGCAGTGCTTGCTTGAAGATTTGATTTT
>Ga0078972_1009234_pt1 | contig 19672 bp, 17 predicted proteins | sample YelNatPaOPGAMG01_FD_67568 | JGI IMG/M metagenome (GOLD analysis project Ga0078972, IMG submission 67568) | Hot spring thermophilic microbial communities from Obsidian Pool, Yellowstone National Park, USA - OP-RAMG-01 (SPADES assembly) (version 2) | ecosystem: Environmental > Aquatic > Thermal...
TAAAACCGCTACAAATCTATCAATTCCTATTCCTAAACCAGCAGCCGGCGGCATGCCGTATTCTAAAGCCTCTAAAAATTCTTTATCTAAAGGATGAGCTTCCAAATCTCCTTTTTTTCTTTTTTTAACCTGTTCTTCAAATCTTTCTTTTTGATCTAAGGGGTCATTTAATTCAGAAAAACCATTGACAATTTCCCAACCATTAAAAATTAACTGGAAACGACTGGTTTTTAAAGGATCTTTTTCTGATTTTTTTGCTAAAGGAGAGAGAGCTAGTGGTAGATTAACAATAAAAGTAGGTTCTTTTATCTCTATTCTAAATTTTTTAAAAACCGCATCCCAAATTTTTTCTTTTTCTTCATTGGGCTCAACCTCAAGATTTAATTCTTTTGCTTTATTATACCATTCTTTAAAAGAGGCATTTAATCTTAGACCAGTTTTCTGATAAAGAAAATCTTCATAATCAATTTCTTTAAATTTTTTAGGTAGCTGAATTGGTTTTTCTAAGTCTTTATTAATATTTTTTATAATAAAAGACAATAACTCTTCTATTAGTTTTTCTAAATCTTTATAGGTTTTATAGGCAGCATAAAGTTCTAACATCGTAAACTCTGGATTATGCTCCCTATCGATTCCTTCGTTTCTAAAGTTTTTACCAATTTCATAAATTTTATTAAAACCACCAATGAGTAATCTTTTTAAATATAATTCTGGCGCTATTCTTAAATAAAGTTTTGTTTTTAAAGCCAAAAGTTCAGTCATAAATGGTCTGGCATTGGCGCCGCCGTAAACTGTTTGAAGAATCGGCGTTTCTACTTCTAAATATCCCTTTTTATTTAAAAATTCTCGAATAATATTAATAATTTTAGAGCGAAGAATAAATCTTTTTTTAGTTTCTTCATTTAAAATTAAGTCCAGATATCTTTTGCGATACCTTTCTTCAACATCTTCTAAACCATACCACTCTTTTGGCAGGGGCCTTAAACTTTTACTTAAAAGATTAAATTTTTTAACCAAAATGCTTTTTTCGCCGCTTTGAGTAATAAAGAGGGTGCCAGTTGCTTCTATAAAGTCTCCAAGATCAAAATATTTTTCCAAAAAATTCAGGTTTTTCTCCCCTATTTTATCCTTTTTAAAAACTAACTGAATTTTGAAAATTTCATCTTTTATATCCAAAAAAATTAAACCACCATGTCCTCTTTTGGCAACAATCCTGCCACTAACAGTAATTTCTTTCTTCCTTTTTAGTAAAGAATTAAAATTTTTTAGAACTTCTTCTAAAGAATGACTAACATTACTCTTTTCAGGATAAGGGTTTATTCCTTGCTTTTTAAGTTCATTGAGTTTTTTTATGCGTTCTTTGATAATGTCATCTAACATAATAATTATTAAATTTATTCTAATTATTCTAATTAAATCCCAATTCTCATTTTCTAAAAAATTTAAATATTAGAGATTAGATATTAATTAGGTTAATTAGAAATTGGTCATTAAATTAATTCCAATTTCAAATAAATTACTTTTTCGCTTTGCTCCTTATAATGACAATGTATTTCTATGAATTTCTATTGAACATCTAGTATCTTATATTTTACCGTTTAAAAATGGTAAAATTCAAGATACTTTGAGTATCTTATATTTTACCGTTTTAAAAAGGTAAAATTCAAGATACTTTGAGTATCTTATATTTTACCTCACCTTTGGGGGTTTTGACAACCACTATTTCCCCTTTCTTTCTTTTAAGGAACGCCTGGCCCAAAGGTGATTCATTGGAGATTTTCCCTTCTAAAGGATTTGCCTCTAAAGAGCCTGTAATAATAAAGGTCTTTTTTTGGCGTGGTGGAGTCAAAGAAAGCACCTCGATTTTTGAGCCAATTTCTACAAAATGATGATTTGTTTTTGGCTGTTTTATTAAACTGACAGTTTTTAGATAAGATTCCAATTCTAAAATGCGCGTTTCCAGTTTGGATTGCGCTTCTTTTGCTTCTTCGTAGGAAGCATTTTCTGACAAATCGCCCAAATCCTTTGCCTCTTTAATTCTTTGAGTTATTTCTCTTCTTTTGACAGTTTTTAATTCCTCTAACTCTTTTTTAAGTTTTTCGTAGGCTTCTGGAGTGATATATTGAGTCATAGTTTTAATTTTGATTGTTTAAAGATTGTTGTAAAAGACGATTGTTATAATACCAATTTAATATTTCTTCGGTCGCCGATAAGGTAATCAAGGAACCTAAAGGTGGTTCTTCAAACAAAACAATTAAAGCTATTTCGGGATCTTTATAAGGAGCATAAGATACAAAAATTGAATTATAAGCTAATTTTCCTTTGCTAAAGAATTCGGGAGTACCACTTTTACCGGCAATTTCATAGGGAAGAGATTTCAGTTGTTGAGCAGTGCCTGAAAGAATAACCTCTCGCATTCCTTCTTGTACCTTTTTTAAATTTTCTATTGAAATATTAAGAGAGTTTAATTTCGTTCGAGGTTGTAATAACAATGTTTCATCAGTGGCAGATTTAATCTCCTGAACAATAAAAGGCTTCATTAAAATACCATTATTAGCTATAGTTGAAATATAACTAATAACTTGAAGTGGAGTTAAAAGTAAATTACCTTCACCTATTGAAACATTGTAAGTGTCTCCTAATTTCCATTGAGGGTCGTTTTTTCTATTGTTTTTAATCCATAAAGGATCTGGTAGAACGCTTAAAGCTTCTCCACTAAGATCAATTCCTAGCTTTTTATCTAAATTAAAAGCTAACCAATATTTTTTAATTTTTTCAATCCCTAATCCTTTAATATCTTTATAACCGCCACCGATGGTATAAAAATAAGTATTGCAGGAAACGGCAATTGCTTTTTTTAAATTCACCCAATCATGTTTTTTCCAGTCTTTATAAACATATTTTAACTCTGGATTATAGGGGTTTTGGATGACGATTTCTCCCTCATCATAAATTTCTTTATTTGGATCGATAATTTTTTCTTCAAGGGCAGCTAATGCCATTAAAGGTTTAATAGTAGAACCGGGATGATACAACCCCCCAATTGCTCTATTAAATAGAGGGTGATTTGGATTATTTAAATAACTCTCTATTGTTTTTTTAGGGCTTCCTTTGGTTAAAACATTGGGATCAAAAGAAGGATAGTTTGCCAAAGCTAAAATTTCTCCAGTTTTGGGATTTAAAGCTATACCAGTTGCCCCTTTAACATTAAATTGAAGAGCATATTTTTTTAAAGAATTAAAGAGCTCTATTTGTAAATCCTTATCAATAGTAGTAATTAAATCACTGCCGCTAGTTGGTTCTATTGTTCCTAAATCTTTAATAATTTTATAACTGGCATCAGTTTCTATTAATCTTTTTCCTAATTTTCCCTGAAGATAATTTTCATAATAACTTTCTAGTCCTGCTTTGCCGATAATTGAGGTTAAAGGATAATGAGGGTATTTTTTAATATCTTCCTCACTCATTTTTCCCACATAGCCGACTAAATGAGCGAGCGCTTCGCCATCAGGATAAAAGCGACTATTATCTTGGATTATCTCAAAGCCACTCCCCTTTTTTATTTGGGTTTCAAATTTTCTGACTTCTTCTATTTCAAGATTAGTTTTTATAAGAATTGGCTCTAATGAAACCTCGGGACTTTTTATTTTTTGAGTGATTTCTTCTTTTTCAAGATTAAAAATTTGGGAGACTTCGGTTATTAGTTTTTCTCTTTCTAAACTATCTTTCGGCAAATCAATAGGAATCATAATTAAACTATAAGAAGAAACATTTATAACTAAAGGATTCTTATAGCGGTCATAAATTATGCCTCTTGGGGCATTAAGATAAATATAGCGAAGTCGGTTATTTTCTGAACGTTTACTATAAAAATCCCCTTTTAAAGCCTCTAAATAAAAAATTCTTAAAAACAATAGAGTTAAAACTAAAAAAGAAAACCAAAAAACCAATTTTAAAAGAGAAGGCTTTAATGGCCACTCTAATTTTCCCAAACTCCCAGCTTCCCCTTCTTTCTCATCAAGTAAAATTTCTTCTGGCTCAATCGAGTTCTTTTCTCTTTTGATAGTAAAAATTGGTTTAAACATCATATTTTAAATAGCAAAGCGAAATCTTAAATAGTTTAAAACCCAATAGATTAAAGCATTAATCATAAAGGAAAAAAGTAATTTAAAATAAAAAACTGGCTGTTTAAAAAGAAAAAGGGCTAAAGCTAAAGATAAAAAATAAAAAGCAATTAATATCTCGCCAATAAAAAGATTTGAATAATAGGTGTTTTTTTCAAAAAAATTAAAGAGAAATCTCTGAAAAATAATTATTAGAAAAAATAAAACAAAATGAAGTCCCCAAAGATTGAAAGATAGCGTATCAAATATTAGTGAAGAAATCAAGGCAAGAATTGCTATAAAAGTAAAAGGATAAATAAAATTAAGAATAATGATAAAAATTAAAAGAAAGTTAACAAAAAATAAAGAAGAAAAGCCGCTTATAAAATTTAATTCAAGTAAAACAAAAAAGAAAAACAATAAAATTGCCAAAAAATAGGATAAAAAGGGACTTTTCATAAATTTAAGGCGCAAAATTAGTAATGACTAAAACCTCATTTAATCTTAGGCGATTAAGGAAAGGTTCTAAAATATACTCTTTTTCTGGATTTTTAGAATCAGTAATTTTCTCTTTAACTTTTGCGACAAGCAACCCTTTAAGATAATTGGGATTTTCGCTTGAAGTAACTAAAATATCATTAATTTCAATATCAGCCAAAGGGGGAACCAGCTTTAAATAAAAACTTCCGCGAAAGTCTTTTTCTAAAACTGCCAATACTTTTGACCTTAAATCCTCCACTCCAATTTTTATTCCACTTTTATAAATTGATTCTCCTTTGCAACTATTTTTAAAACATTGGGTTAATCTGCCGACTAAAACTTCGTTTAAAGTTATCACATTCATTCCTTCTTTTAAGCCGCTAGCTAAACCTTTATTAATCCAAAAATCCCCGCTTAACTGTAAAGGGTCGATTAAAATTACTTTTGCTTCTTTTAACTGCCACTTTTTTTCTTCTTTAATTTTTAAAGCTTCTTTTAAAATTTCGTTTTCTTCTTTTGTAAGATTACAAGAATTAATTTCTGATGATAGCCTTAAATTTTCTTCTTTTAAGTTTAGATAATCTTTTCTTATTTTATTAAAGTTTAAAAAATCTGAAATAAAAAATTTTATTTCTAAAAATGGCTGGCTAAAAACATTAGTGTTTTTCAAAGTTTCAACCGCTAATGCCTTTAAAAATATTTCTTGGTTTAGATAGATTTTAGTTAAAATAACAAAAGTGATTAAAATAATCACTTTTGTAATAATATTAAAATAATTTCTTTCTTTCTTTAGCATTTTAAATTGGTGGTTTTTCCCGACTAATAGTTACAAGACAACTTTTAAAAGATTCAAAATCTTCCATTACTGTGCCGATTCCCCTGATAACAGCAGTAATCGGATCTTCAATTACTTTTACTTTGAGCCCTACCGAATCTTCAACTAATTTGTCTAATCCTTTAAGTAAACTTGTCCCCCCTGATAAGAGAACTCCCTCTGTCATAATATCGGAAATTAATTCTGGAGGTGTTGTTTCAATTGTTGCTTTAATAGCATCAATAATTTTTATTAAAGATGGTGTAATTGCTTCTCTTATTTCTTGGGCTTTAATTTTAATTTCTTTTGGTAAACCATGGGTTAAATCTCTTCCTTTTACTTTCATATCTTGGTTAGTGCCTAAATCAATGGCAGAGCCAAGCAGTATTTTGATATTTTCTGCGGTTTTTTCGCCAATTGCCATTTTAAATTTATCACGAAAATAATAAATAATATCTTCATTTAGTTTATTGCCGGCAACGCGAATACTTTTTGAAACAACAACTCCCCCTAAAGAAATTACCGCGACTTCAGTAGTCCCACCCCCAATGTCAGCCACTAAAATTCCTTTTGATTCAAGAATTGGCAATCGGGCTCCTAAGGCAACCGCCATTGGTTCTTCTATTAAAAAGACCTCTTTTGCGCCAGCATTTTTTGCCGCATCTTCAACTGCTCTTTTTTCCACTTCTGTCCCGCCGGTGGGAATAGAAATAATTAATTTAGGCCAATCAAAAACGCTATTTAAAATTCCCTTTCTTTTTATTTTATTTAATAAATAACGCAAAAATTTTTCGGCGACTTCAAAATCAGAAATCACGCCATTAGTTAAAGGTCGAGAGGCAGTAATATGAGGCGGAGTTTTTCCTATCATTTCATAAGCATCTTTTCCAATTGCAATAATTTGATTGGTTTTGTTGTTAATTGCTACCACTGTTGGTTCATGAACAACAATTCCTTTGTCTTTAACATAAACTAAAGTTTTAGTGGTGCCTAAGTCAATGCCAATATCGCGATTAAATAATTTTTGAAAAATTCCCATTTTTGTGATTTTTATTTAATATTCAAGATAATAATTTAGCACATTTATCAAGTTTAAGCAATGTTAAAGATTTTGAGTTTCTTTTTTTGATTTCTAAAGAGTTTTGCTTTAAAGTTTTCTCGCTTACAACAATTCTATAAGGAGCGCCAATTAAATCAGCATCCATAAACTTTTCGCCAGTTGATATCTGGCGATCGTCATAAACTACTTCTTTATTATTTTTTAAAAGAAAGTTATAAATTTTTTCAGCGCTTTTTATTATTTTTTCATTTATTCTTGAATCCGAACTTTGAATAAAAATTAAATGATATTTATAAGGAGAAACAATTTCTGGCCAAATTAATCCTTTATCGTCATGATAAATTTCTGCTAAAGTTCCTAAAATTCTCGAAATTCCTATGCCATAACAACCCATTAAGACTTCTTTTTCTTTCCCGTTTTTATCTTTGTAGATTAAATTAAAGGGTTTTGAGTATTTGTTTTTTAATTGAAAAATATTGGCAACTTCAATACTTTTAATTTTTTCTAAGTTTGAACCACAATTTGGGCATTTTGTTAAATTAGAGGCAATTTCTTTATTTCTTGAGAAGTGACATTTAGGACAATAAAGAATTAAATCTTCTCCATTTTTAGAAGGTACTTGAAATTCGTGGGAAAACTTAGAAAAAGTTCCGCCAGAAGCTTCAGTTAAAATAACGTTTATTTTTAGATTTTTAAAAATTTTAAGATAAGTTTTTTTAACTTTTTCGTAATAATTAGCCAAATCTTTTTCATCTTGATGAAAACTATATAAATCTTTCATTAAAAACTCTTTCGCTCTTAAAATTCCTGCTTTCGGACGTGGTTCGTCTCGAAATTTTGTTTGAATTTGAAAAAGATACAAAGGTAGATCTTTATAAGAAGAAATATATCTTTTTGCTAAAGGGACAACGATTTCTTCATGGGTCGGTCCTAAAGCATATTGATTTTTAAAACGAGATTTAAGTTTAAATAAAGCATCAAAATCTTTATCCCGACCAGTTTTTTCCCAGTAGCTTAGTGGGTGAAGAGAGGGCATTAAAATTTCTTGTCCTCCTATTTTTTTCATTTCTTCACGGATAATTTCTGAAATTTTATTTAAAACCATTAAGCCAAACGGCAAATAATCATAGATTCCTGCTCCGACTTTTTCAATAAAGCCGGCACGAATAAGCAAAATTGTTCCTTCAGCTGTTTCGTCTTTAGGAATTTCTTTTAAAGATTTCCACTTTAATAAAGAAAGTCTCATAAACTTATTTTTTTAAAATAAAAAAATTAAAGTCCTTAATAGTAACAAAAATCATTAAAATAAGAAGAAGAACAAAAACGATATTATTAATGGCATTTTCAGTTAGTTGGCTAATTTCTTTCTTTCTTAATTTTTCTATTAATAAAAACATTATTCTTCCACCGTCTAAAGCAGGAATTGGCAGTAAATTAAAAATACCAAAACCAAAAGAAATTAGACCTAAAATATAAATTCCATAAATTAAACTGATTTTAAAACCTTTAGAAGTAATGGCGATTATTCCCACTGGCCCTAAAAGTTCCTTAATGTCTCCTCTTAATAAAAGATTAACAAAAACTCGAATTAATCCCCAAAAAGTTTCTCTTAATAAAATCCAAAAAAATTCTAAAGATTTAAGAGGGGCTAAATAAAAAGGAACTTTTAAGGTAGTTAAATTAAAAGTTTCAGGAATTAAATTTTTTGGTAAGCCAATAGTAAAAAGTAAAGTAAAAATTAGATAGGCGGTAATTATATTAAATAAAGGACCAGCAAATAGGATAACAAATTTTTTCAAAAAAGATTGACCATAAAAACTATTCTTTTCAGGGTTTTTCTTGTCTCCTTCATAAATATTAGTTAAGGCGCCAAAAGGAATAGCATTTATTGAATACAAAATACCGTTTTTTTTGATTTTTAAAAGACGGGGCGGATAGCCAATGCCAAACTCTTCAACTTTTACTTTATACTTTAAAGAAAAAAGAAAATGCCCCAATTCATGGATAATCATTGTGAGACTTAAAGATAAAATTGCTAAAATAACGCTTAACATAAAATTATAAATTAACTTTCCATTATTTCTTTAATTTTAATTGATTCGTACTCATCTAATTTTTGATTTCCTTTATCGATAATTTTTTGAATCTCTTCTTTTGCCTTAAACTTTTCATCTTCAGAAATTTCTTTTTTTTCAAATAAATCTTTTAGTTTCTCTAAAATTTCTTCTCTTGCTTTTCTAATTCTTATTCGGAATTCTTCCTTTTTACTGTTTAAAATTTTAATTAATTCCTCTTTTCTTTCCTTTGTTAAAGGGGGAAGATAAATTCTAATTTCATTTCCTTCCATTTGGGGATTAAATCCTAAATTTGAGTTTTCAATCGATTTTTTAATATTACTTAAAATGCTTTTATCCCAGGGCTCAATAACAATAATATTTGGCATTATAATACTTATTGAAGCCAAATGTTTTAATAAAGAAGCCGAACCATAAGCCTCTATTGAAATATTTTCAACTAACGAGGCTGAGGGTTTTGATGAGCGAATAGTTAAAATTTCTTCATGAAAAGAATTAGTGATTTTTAAAATATTATCTTCTAGTTTTTTAACTAAATCAGTAACCATTTTAAATTAAATATTTAAAAAGATGTTTTCTAAAAGAAGTTGGCTATTAATATTTGAAGAACTAATTAAATCATAGGCTGCCAAAAGTTCTCTTATAAGTTTTAACTTTTTCTCGTTAGTAATTAGTATTTCTTTCTCTTCTCCTTTTATTTCTTTCTCTAATTTTTCTAACCATAATTCAATCATTTCTCTTATCTTATTAGTCTTTTTTCTTTCATTTGAATTTTCGTTTTCTTCAAGAGATTTAATTTTTTCGTCTAAATAATTAGATTTAAAAATAAAACTTTTATTAGAGAGATTGATAAATTCTTTAAAAATTTCTTCTCTTTCTTTTAAATAATTTTTGTCTAAAAGTTTAATGGCTAAACCAATTTTGCCCCTGCTTTCTTTGGCTATTCTAAAAGCTTTAGTTTCTTCTACTAAAAATTCTTTCTGAAGATATTTTGCGATTTTTTCTTTAAAGGCAGGCTTAAATTTTAAATTTATCACCCGAGAGCGAACTGTTAAAAGAAGTTTTTCTGGCTGAGAAGATACAAGAATAATTAGAGAATTTTTTGGCGGCTCTTCTAGTGTTTTTAAAAAAGCATTTTGAGCCTCATAAGTTAATTTCTCTGCCTCATTTATAATAATAATTTTTAAAGGAGAAATTTGGGGATAATAGGAAAGAAATTGAATAGCGCCTTCTTTATTTTCTTCTTCTTTACCCTTTATTTCATCTATAGAAATATTGTCTCCTTTTGTCTCGATTATCTTTAAATCTGGATGAAGGTTTAAATCAAATAATTTGCAAGATTCGCAATTATTACAACCTCCCCATTTTTTTTGATTTAAACATAATAAAGCCTTTGAAAAATTTAAAGCGGTAGTCATTTTCCCCAAATCTTTTTCTCCAGAAAATAGCAAACTTTGAATTTCTAATGGTTTCTCTCTAAAAAAACTCTCAAGAAATTTTTTTATTCTTTCATTAGAAAAAAATATCATAAAAAATAATTAGCGATAGGTAGTAATGCTTCTTTTATAAGTTTCCAAATTTTCTAAAATGACACCTGTTCCTTTTGCTACACAGTAAAGAGGCTCTTCAGCCACATAACTTGGTACGCCGGTAATTTTAGTTATTAAAGTATCAATATTTTTTAAAAGAGCGCCGCCTCCAGAAATTAACATCCCCCTTTCCATAATATCAGCTGCCAATTCTGGTGGCGTTTCTGATAAAACATGTTTGACTGCTTTTATTATTTCTTGAAGTGGCATTTGAATTGCTTCTGAAATTTCATTTGAATTAATCACTATATTTTTAGGCAAACCTTCAGTTAAATCCAACCCTCTTATTTCTAATTCTTCTTTTTGCTTTAAAGGCAAAGCGGTTCCGATTTTCATTTTAATTTCCTCGGCTGTTCTTTCACCAACTGCTAAATTATATTTTTTCTTAATATATTCAGCAATTGATTCATCCATTTTTATTCCTCCAACTCTAACAGAAGCCCAAGATACAATTCCGCCTAAAGAAATGACTGCCACTTCAGTAGTGCCACCGCCAATATTAATAATCATATTGCCACCAGGAGAATTAATAGGAATTTCTGCGCCTAAAGCTGCAAGAATCGGCTCTCTTACAACATAAGCTTCTTTTGCCCCTGCTTCTCTTGCTGCTTCGATGACTGCTCGCTGTTCAGTTGAAGTAATACCAGCTGGCACTGAAATTACAACATCAGGTTTAAAAAGCCTCCAGGTGCCTAAAGCTTTATCAATAAAATATTTTAGCATTGCTTGGGTAATACGATAATCAGCAATTACCCCATCTTTTAATGGTTTATAAATTCTTATTACTTGAGGGGTTCGGCCAATCATTTCTCTTGCTTCAGTGCCAATAGCCAGAATTTTATTATCGTCAATAGTAATAGCGACAATTGAAGGCTCATTAATAACCACTCCCTTTTTAGGGATAAAGACCAAAGTATTAACAGTGCCTAAATCTATTCCCAAATGGCGCGTTGTCATAATAAGAAATTAAAAAATTATAACAGAAGAAAGGCTTAAAGTCAAAAAAAACTAAATTCTTTTAATGATTTTTCCTTGATTGCTCTTCTCAAAAATTCCTTTTCGGTAAGTGATTTTTCCGTTGATAATTACGGTATCTATTCCGACTGGGGGAAGATAAGGATTTGAAAAATCTGCTAAAGAATTAAGTTTTGAAGGAGAAAAAATTACAATATCGGCAAAATTATTTTCTTTAATTACTCCCCTCTTTTTTAAACCAATTTTTTGCGCAACTTTGCCTGTCAATTTGTAAATTGCCTCATTAAAAGAGTAAATCTTTTTATCTATAACAAAATCTTTTAAAAATTTTATAAAAGCACCAAACGATTGTGGATGACAAAGAATGCCACTTTGATAACTTTCTTTTGATAGAAAACCACTATTTGAAGAAATAAAAGAATAGGGTGATTTAATTGCTTCTTTTATATTTTCTAATAATAAGTTTTTAGAAAAAACAAAGACCCGGCCTTCATTTATTTCTAAAATTTTTACCATTGCCTCTTCTACCCCTAAATTAAAATCTTTGGCTATTTCTTTTAAACTTTTACCAATTAAAACAGGTTTATTCTTACAATCGCTAATTATTAAATCGTTAATAAGCTCCCTTTTCTTTTTTAAATCCTCTATTAATTTCTGATAAATTACTTTTTCTTTAATATTTTTTAAAAATACTTTAAAGCCCCCGATTGCTGCCCAATCAGGAAGATATATCGTTAAAGGTTCTAAACTTATTTCATAAGGAGAAATGTCAAAGTTTAATAATTCTTTTTCTTTATTTATTTGTTCGATAAATCCTAAACCCTCTTTAAAATATTTAAAATTTTCTTTTCCTAGAACTTTAAATTGATAAATCTCAGAAGAAATTTGGCCTCTTTCTACTACCTCAATTATCTCCTTTAAACTTGTTAAAAAGCCATCAGTTTCATCTCTTAAATTAAATCCTAAATAACCATTAAAAGATTTTACAATATTTGCGATTTCTAACATTTCCTCAACACCGACCACTTTTTCATCTTCATAACCCAAACCAAAAGCTACTCCTAAAGCCCCTTCTTTTAAAGATTCTTTTATAATAAATTTTAATTTTTCTTTTTCTTCATTTGTTAAATTGCGAAACTCTCGATTAGTAAATTCGCTTCTTAAAAGTGACCAGGAAATTAACCCTCCAAAATTAACGCCGATTCCTCTTTTTTCAATAATTTCAAAAAAATCTTTGATTCTTTGCCATTTGACATTGATTTTTTTATAATCTACCCATTTATTTAAAGACTCTAAAGAGCCAGAAATTAAAGGATATAAAGAAGCGCCGCAAGCGCCACCAATTACCGTTGTGACTCCTTGAAGTAAATAATTTTCTGCTTGGGGATTTAAAAAAATACTAAAATCCCTATCAGCTAAAGAATTGATCTCAATAAAACCAGGGCTAACATATAAATCTTCGGCATTTATTTCAATATTTGCTTTTTCGTTTTTAAAATTACCAATTTTAACTATTCTCTCGTTTCTAATGAGAATATCTAAGTTTTTTGGCTCATTTCCTAAGCCATCAAATACTGTTCCGTTTTTTATAAGAAGATCGTACATGATAAATAAATTAACTCAAAACTCAAATGTCAAATGTCAAATCTATTAATAAATTAACTCAAAACTCAAATGTCAAATGTCAAATCTATTAATAAATTAACTCAAAACTCAAATGTCAAATGTCAAATCCCTTAGATTTGACATTTGACATTTAACATTTGACATTACTATTATATCATTATTTCTGCTCTTTGACTAATGTGAAAAGGTTTTTAAAAAGAAAAGCAACAGTTAAAGGTCCTAAGCCGCCAGGAACTGGCGTTAAAATGGAGGCCTTGTCTTTTAAGGAATCAATATCAGCATCTCCTTTTAACTGACCATCTTCAGAGACAACGGCGGCATCAAAAATCACTACTCCTTCTTTTACATTTTCTCCTTTAATTAAATTAGGAACACCAGCGCTTGAAACAATAATCTCAGCCATTTTAGTTAATTCATTTAAATTGGGAGTTTTACTATTTGCCACCATCACTGTTGCTCTTTGGTTTATAAACCATAAAGCAGCTGGTTTTCCTACTAACTGGCCCCTCCCGATTATTAAAACATTTTTTCCTTCAATAGGAATTTGATATAAAGTTAATAAAAATTTAATCGCCCCAACTACTGGCGGTAAAATATTTAAACGATTAGTATAAAACTTTGCTAAATTTTTTTCAGATAAACAATCAGGATCTTTTAAGGGTAAAATGGCGTTTAAAATAGATTGAGTATTAATTGTTTTTGGGAGGGGTAATTGAACAACTACTCCTCGATTATAAGTTACTCTACAAATCTCTGAAATTTTTTTTCTTAATTCTTTTGTTTTTATAGATTCCTCAAATTGATAAATTCTCGTTTCAATTTCTAATTCTTTTGCCACTTTTTCTTTTTGTCTAATAAATGATAAAGAAGCAGGGTTACTGCTAACTAAAACTATTCCTAAACGAATTTTTTTAGGAATTTCTTTTCTTTCCTTTTTTAGCTCTTCAATAATTTCTTGAGCTAATTGTTTACCATCGATAATCATAGAAAATAGAATTTGGAATCTGGAATTTAGAATCTAGAATTAAGAGTCTTACTGTCATTGCGACCCCCACCTTTTTAAAAAAGATGGGGGGAAGCAATCTATTAAATAAAAGAACCAAATTCCAATGACCAATAACCAATAAAATTCTAAATCCTAAGAACCAAACAGAATATTAATTGTTTAGAATTTAGAATTTGAGATTTTATTGGTTCTTGGAGCTTGAGATTTAGAATTTTTATTTGAAAAATTGAATCATTGAAAATTTATTGAAAATTGAAAATTGATAATCTATATTACCACTGTTTCTCCTTTTTTTATTATTTTGACATTTTTATGAAATTTTTTAAATTCTTCTGGGTATTCAGTATGAATAGGAATAACGCAATCCGGCTTTATTTTAGAAATAAACTCCTCGATCTCTTTTCCAGAAATATGACCAGAAACATGAGCTCTTTCAAATTTTCCTTCTTCTGTTAATCCCTGCATCTTAAAGTGCTTTATCCAATTAATAAAACGCTCTTCAGAAATCTCCATTTCCTCAGAATGGGGTTCAGTAATTGCCCTTAAAAAATAGGAATTTTCATCGGGTTTTAAGTCAATTAACTCCTGAATCTGATAAAAATTTAAAATTACCAAATAATCTTTATGATTTTTTCTAATTTCTTCTGCCTCAACAAAGGGATACCTTTTAATTAAATCTTTTTCCCACTTATTTAATTTTGCTTTTTTCTTTCCATATAAAATGACGTTTTTAGAGATTTCTATTTCAAAACCATTTTCTTTAAGAAAAGCCAAATAGCCAAAATAATTAAAAGGCAAAGCAATCTTTCTTTTTAAATCTTTGGCAATTTTTTGTAAAGTAAGAAAGCGAATAATATCTGTTAGGGAATAATCAGCAACAATTAATCCTTTAATTTTAGAAACTTTTTCTTTAGCTTTTTTATAAACTTCTTCTTCGTTTAAAACTTTAGTTTCTTTAATTCTTGTCCCTTCGCATAAAAAGTAACTAATTTTTTCTTTTTTTAAATAAGAAGTTATCTTTTCTAAATAATCTTTTTTTATCTCTGACAAGCGAAAATCACCTGAATAAAGAATTTTTTTGTTTTTTGATTTGATTAAAAACATCGTTGCTCCAGGAGCAGAATGGTCAACAAAAATTGGTGTAATCTCTAAATTTTTAATCTTAAAAGGCTTTAAATTTTCAACTACTTTAAAATCCCTTTTTATTTTTTTTCTTTTTTTAGAATCTAAATAATGGGGGTAAGAGATTTCGTAAATCTCGTTTTCTAAATTTTTTGGCTTAATAATATTAAAAGTTTGTAAAACTAACAAACTATCTTTTGTTAAATATACTGGAATTTTTTCATCAATAAAAGATAAATAACCAACATGATCCATATGAGGGTGGGACAAAAGAATGCCGTCTATTTTTATTTTTTCATAAGAAGAAATTTCGTGGTTTTCTTTTAATAAAATTTCCTCTAAATCATTGCGGTAAAGTCCTTGTTTTTTTGGGATTAAATCAAGCTCTAAATAATCTTTAATTCCCTGAACTGCTCGAGGATTAACAAATTCTTCAAAATAAAGTGAAGCCTCTTTATAGCTTTTACCAAAATCTAAAAAAAGAGAGGCGTTGTTTTCCTCTAGTAGAATTTTATTTCCTCCGATTTCATTTACACCCCCAAAAAAAATTAATTTCATGCTAGCTGACAATATTTATTAGAGTATAAATTCCAAATTTTGAATTCTAAATTTCAATTAGAGTGAGTCTTACCTTCTAAAAGTGATTCAGGGGAGGGATCAATAATAAATTTTCAATTTCCAATTTCCAATTTTCAATCAATTATCAATTATTTAATTTTCAATCAAATGAATTACTTTTAACTTTTGACTTGTACTTTTGACTTTCTTACCTACCCAAATTTTACAAAGTAAAACTTGGGTAGGTGAAAATTTTGACTTTTGACTTTTATCTATTGGAATTTGAGATTTAGAATTTTATTATTTTTTAATTAAAAATTAAATCATTAAATAATTATTTAAAAATTAAAAATTAAAAATTTTTATACTCTATACTCAATACTCTTATAAGATTGCTTCGCTTCGCTTATAATGACAGTAGTATTCTTAATTCCAGATTCCAGATTCCAAATTCTATTTTTAGCCTTTCAATTTAGATTTTTCCATTTAAAATAAACGAGACTCCTTCTGGACTTTCAACTAAAGTTTCCAAAGGTAAACTAATCTCTTTTAAAATTTGTTTTTCTTCTAAAGCTTTTTTAAAATTAATCACTGCTTCTTTGCTTTTGGCATTGCCGTTGAGGGTCAAATTAAAGGTTTCGCTATCAGTAATAAAAATTCTTTTGATATTTATTGAAAAATTACTTCCTAAAGAAAAAATATCAGCTAAAATTTTTGAAAAATCTTTTCTCAAAGTATTGATTTTTTCCACTTTTGAGACTAAAGTATTAAATTCATCTTTTGTTCTATTTAATTCTTCTTCTTTTAAAACAACAGTTTGCTGAAGAGGTGTTTTTAAAAGCGATTCATATTTTGCTTGGGTTGGTCTAAACATTAAATAATCAAAAAGAAAAAAAGCTAAAGCAAAAGAAGCAAAAACCGTTGTTAAAACCTTAAACCACAAAGAAATAATACTAATTAAATGAGATTGGAAATAGTCTTCTTCTGTTTGAATTGGCGCCAAAGAAACAATGGTATCTCTTCTTCTGGGAATTAGTCCTCTTAAAGCTGCGCCAACCACTGCTACCCAATCTCTTTTAAGATTTTTAAGTTGGGGAGGCAAGTTAAAGCTTAAAGGGGTTAAACTATAGGTTTTATTAAGCCAGTCATTAAAAAAATTCACTAATTGATCATTTGAAGACAAAAAAAGAAAGCTATTTAAAGTTTTTTGTCTTTTTAAAGAATAATAATTTAAAATCATTGGAATTTCTTGAGAAAAGTGTTTTTGAAGCATTTCTAAAGTAATTTTTGGAGGAATATTTTTCCCAAAAATTTCTTCCCAAGAATCATAATCAAAATAAATAAGTTTATAGCCTTCGCAAACAATAAACTCTACCCCATCATCTCTTAAATCAATCACTAAACTAGGCTTTTCTTTTTCTATAAAATTATAAACAAAACGAGAAATAGATAAAGCCACTGGTTCAATTGCTACAATTTTAATTCCTAAACTTTTTAGAATTTCCCAATAAGGTTCAATTTGTTTTTTTATTCCCAAAGCAATAAGAATTTCTTTTTCTCCCTCTTTATAAGAAGCGCCCCAATTTTCCCAGTCAAAAAACGACTCTTCAAGAGGAAGAGGGGCAATCATCTGGGTATTAAAAATTATGGCGTCTTTAAATTGCGCTTCTTCTAATTCAGGTAAAGAGAAGTGATTAATATAAAAATTTGCTGAAGGGAGTGATAAAATCAACCAAACATTTTTCTCTTTTCGCCAAATCTTATCTTTTAAAGAAAGAAAAAAAGATTTTAAAGCTTCGGGATTCTGTAAAATACCTTCTTTAATAATTCCTGAAGGAAGATTAAATTGATAAACTTTGGTAATTTTATTTATCTCTTTATTAAAACAAAAAATTTTAACCTTTCTTTCTTCTAAATAAAGGCCATAAATCGGAAACTCAGGAACTAGCAATTGCTCAAAATTTTGAAAAGAAAACTTAAAAGCCATACTTATTTAAGTATAGCAAAAATACAAACGAAATTCAAAAAACTATGAATTAAATTTTTTATTTTTGTCTCTTGTATCTCGGCTCTAGTATACAAAATACAAAATACAAGATACAAGATACTAGATACCACTTTCCACCGTGGATGTAGGACTTACTAAACCAGTAGTAGTATCAACATTAACTACTGCTTGGATTTTTTTATTAGCAATGCCAATAGTAGAAGTGGCAATAATTGTCGCCTGACCATTTGAATTACTAACAGTTACAAACACATCATTGGTATTATATAAACTTAAATTAAAGCCATTGGTAGAAGAAAAACTTTTATTTCTTTCTAATTTAAGTAAAGCATCATTTAAACCAGACTGACTAGCATAAAAAGCTTTGGTAGCATCTTTAATACTTTTACTATTTTGATTAGCCCAATAAGAAATAAGAGTAGCGCTTAAAGCAATAAGAAAAATCAGACCGCCGAGAGATAAAATAGTAATCAAAGCAGCAACGCCTTTTCTCGCGGAGCGAGAAAAGAGTATTGAGGAAAAAGTATTGAGTATTGAGGGGAAAAATCTCATAAACATTATTTATAATAACCAATCACCAAGAAACAATAACCAAACAATATCCAAACACTAAAATTCAATTATCAAACTTATATTATAAATCACAATAACCAAGAGACAATAACCAAATTTTGATAACTAAACTACAAAGATTTTGTAATAATAGAAGAAAAAATGTTTTTTAGCTCAGTTGCTTCTTGAAGAAGCATATCTATTTCGTTACTTTTTTCTGGATTAGCCTCTTTTAATAATATAAGCCAATGACAAGTTTCTTTGGCTTCCTTACGAGAAATCTTCAGTCTTAAGATAAAATCTTTTTTACCTAAAGAATCATTAGCTTCTCGATAATTAGCGCCAATAGAACCACTCGAGCCTACGATTTGAGGAATCAAACGTTGGTTTATTAAATCCTTGGGCAGTTCTTTACATAACTGAATAACTTTTCTAGCAAATTCCGTCGTTCTATCTTCTAAATCAAATTTTAAAAATACAACTTCACGATGGGGCATAATATTATTGATAATAACCAATCGCCAAGTTACAATAACCAAACAGTTTGAAATTTGGTGATTGGGATTTGGAATTTGTTTGGAATTTGTATCTTGATCATTGGTTATTGAGCAAGCTTTGCTTGCTACTTGCTGGGTGTTAATATATTAAACACAAAAGTATTACTCTGAGTGATTTGTTGTTCTGGGCGGCTAGAATTGTATTGTAAAGTGATATCAACTTTAATGGCTGAAGTATTCATTCTTAAATCTTGAACTCGGTAATTTGAGGTAGTACAAATGTTTGTTTGATTATTGCCGCCAGTTTTACAATTAAAGCTAATCCAACCAATATTTTCAGACCAAGCATAACCATCAAATTCACCAGCTTGATAATTAGCAGTAGTTGTAGTCGCTACTTTTACGCCATAAGTAATAGGAGTAGTACTGGCAAAACTAATCCAACCATAATTTTCTGACCAAGCCCAACCAGATAAATTACCATCAGCATCTGAAGAAACTTTATAATTTACAGAAGAACAACTATCAGTAAAATTACAATTTAAAGAAATCCAACTTGAATCAGATAAAATATAAGCGCCGCCATTTAAATCTCCTGCCCCGACTGGTACTTTCACATTTCCGCCAGGATAACCAAAATCAATCCAGCCAATATTATCATTCCAAGCATAGTGATAAGTGTTAGAAATAGGAGCGCCGGTTGCTCCAGTAGGAGAAAAAACCAAAGAAGTCACTTTTACTTTTTCTGAATCATTTATTGGCATATCACCTGTTCCCTCATTTAGATAAACAATATAATTACTTAAAGAAAAAGTAGTGGTAGAATTTCCCATATTTAATTCTAAAGAGTTTCCGCCAATTCCAAAGCTATTTACTCCTTTTGCTGATTCGATTTTTTGCCGAAAAATTTCTTCAAATTTCGCCATTTGTTGGTTAATTTCATTTTCTGCTTGGGTTCTTAAATTAGCTTTAGAAATAGTATAAACAACACCGCCAATTAGACCAGCAGAAATCACTAAAATACCACTATAGAGTAAAAGTTCCATCAGGGTAAATCCCTTTTTTCGTTTTGCGAAAAAATAGAATCTGGAATCTGGAATTTGGAATCTGGATTTTAGATATTTAAACATAAGTTTTTGTTTTTGAGATAAAAGCATTTAATAATTTATGAACAATAATAATCTGTTTTGCTAAAATATCAAAATCT
>Ga0078972_1009236_pt1 | contig 19671 bp, 18 predicted proteins | sample YelNatPaOPGAMG01_FD_67568 | JGI IMG/M metagenome (GOLD analysis project Ga0078972, IMG submission 67568) | Hot spring thermophilic microbial communities from Obsidian Pool, Yellowstone National Park, USA - OP-RAMG-01 (SPADES assembly) (version 2) | ecosystem: Environmental > Aquatic > Thermal...
AAGATCACCGAGGATGGAGGGTTTATCTTCCTTCGGCAACCGGACTCCACAGATCACCTCATCGGGGCGATGCTTCTGGCCTCTCACATCGCTGGCAAAATGGGGTTAAGGGGAAAAGAAACATTAACCTTGGATGAAATCATCCGACACTCCGACAAGGCGCCTAAAACCATTCGAAACACTCTCGCGTATATGGCGAAGACAAACTTGGTGGAAAGGGTTTCGAAGGGAGAATATAAGGCGACGGCGAAAGGGGTGAAGTGGATGGAAGATGTCCTCAAGGGGGTTAAAAGCCCTGAACCCGGCTTAAAGGAGGGGTAAGGCCTGCGCTACCGCCATCCGAAAGGTGCGGCGGTTGTGGGAGCGTAATCCCACGTTTAGGGGTGACGTAAAAATGCAAGACCACCGCACCCAAAACATATTTGACGAAAGTGAGATAAGTAGTTTACTGTCCCAGAGACTCGAACTGGAGAGAACGCACCTTCAAAGTAGCCTCAACAGGATTCGAAGCGTCAACCCCGTTTCAGACACTGTTATAAGCAGCTGGCGGGCCCTCAGCCATAACGGTGAGTTAAACCTTGGAAGCGCAATGCGCCTCGTGGAGGCCATGTCGATTCGCAGGTTAAAGATCAATCCCCTCTCGAAGCCTGTTAAAGTGGCGGCTGTAGATGTTTCCACCGCTAAGCTAGGTCCTGTGGAAGGTGGCGTGTTAACGGCTTTCAGAGGATGCTTGGTATGGAAGAACGGTGGAAAATATCGGTTCTACCGTTATGGACCACTCATCACCCTGTTAGAATTGGATGAACACGCTTCAGAGGATGAGCTTTGGGAGGACGGTGAACCCTCCTTTAACGCTAGGGCCATATCCATCATGAGAAACCATGTGGAGAGGGCCCTGCAGAAGGCGGTGGTTGAAGTGTTCACGGATTCTCTCATCCTTTTCGACGGTTCACTGACAGCGGGGACGCCTGACAACCCTGTAAGGGTTTTAAAGGAGATCCTGCGAGTCGCGGCGGCCAATCGGAACACGGTGATCGGGGTCTCTAAGGACACTCAGGTCCTAGCTGACGGAGGGAAGATTACGCAGCTAATCCGCGAGGAGGAAGTCTCCGCCCTATGCTTGGACGATTTCATGCGCAAAAGGTTTCCAACACACCCTATCCACCTTCTCGGCCGGGTCTATGTAGCTAAGATGACCCGCGACGGCTTAACGTTCAGATTGGACATCAGCTCCTGTGGAAGCGTGGAAGAGGACTTACGAGCCATCGAGCTCCTCGCCGGCAACGACCTCCATGACCACGGATACCCTGAAACCTTGAGGCTGGCCCACATCCTCTCCTCCTTCACTCCCAACGAAATTCTGGGGATGAGAAGTTACATGGCCGTTAAGTTCAACATCGAGGTAAAGGGGGAGGTTGAGGTGAGGAAGATTCTCTTCGGACCGTTCACGTAACCTCCCCTTACTGGAAGAGGCCGAGCTTGATGAAGATCTATACTAAGGAAGGAGACAACGTTAGGCTAATCGCTATGCCCGGCGAAGAGGTTAACGTTGGCGAATACCTCACCATCACTGACCGAGGGGGGAGACAGCTCATCGTGCAAGTCTTCGACGTCCAATACGCCAATGTCCAAGGGGTCTTCGAAGACCTACTTCGCGGCGAAATCCTCAACGGAGCCTTGGAGGGAAGTGACGTAGATCCAATGGGGGTTTCGGATCAAATCGCCTTCGTTAAGGACGCTAAGCTTTTAATGTGCAAGGTCAGGGGAGTGGGGTCAAGCCTAAGCCTTGAGTACAATCCCTGGGGATCTTTCCTACCCTCCCGAACCAATTCCAAGGTGGAGAGACTTCCATTACAGCGGTTGATGGGCTCCGGGGGGTCTGGTATGAGCCTCAAACTGGGAGTGGCTTGCGACTCCAACCTATACGTGGATGTAAGAAACTTGGATGGAAAGCTGAACATCATCACGGGTAGGAAGGGAACCGGTAAATCCCACCTTTCCAAGGCGTTGTTATTGGGATTACTGGACCATGGAGCACCGTGCATGGTGTTGGACATCAACGGCGAATATGTTAACCTAGGCGTGAACCTCGACGGCTCTAGGAACAGGTATCACAGTCGAATTAAAGCGTTGAAACCTGGGGTAAACTTTAAGTTTCAACTGTCATCCCTCAGCCTTGACTCAGTCCTAAACGTTCTCGCATACGCCCTAGACCTTCCATGGAACTCGATAAGAACCTTCATCCAAATATGGCAACGCCTCAAACAGGATGGGAAGCTAAGCCTTGAATCCCTTGGCGAAGCGGTGAAATCTTGGCGTTGCCATGAAACCATTCGGGAGGCTTTGGAGTCCCGATGCGCTACCCTCATTAACTCCAAGGTTTTCGACGATGAAGGGGGCGTGGACTTCGTCCAACTGTCTCCTTTCCTAGAAAAAGGAGGAGCCATCGTCATCGACCTGAAGGATCAAAACTCAGTAAACCGCAGGATCATCGTCGAGTTGGTTCTCAGCAAGCTGAAGGACTTACTGTACACCAAGAGGTTGCCGGCGGTGTTCCTATTCGCAGAGGAAGCCCACTTGTATTTAAGGGAAACATACTGGGACGACGTCGTCACCAGGATGAGGCATCTTGGCCTCTTCACCACGTTCATCACGAACCAACCTGACACCATCCGAGAAAACATATACCGTCAAGCTGACAACCTGTTCATATTCAACTTTCTAAACGAAAGGGATGTGGAAACGGTTTCGAAATCGACGAAGATAGATGGGGAAAGCGTAAAAAGGATGGTGAAGGCCTTACCTCCCAGGCACTGCCTTGTCGTAGGGGACGTGGTAAACAACTTTCCAGTCGTAGTGGAGGTGAAGGAGTTAAAGGTTAAAACCATGGGGGAGACGAGGCTGTTCTTCTCAGTAAAGGAAACGCTTCATCCCAGAGGCACCCCCACCCCTATCCACGCCAACCTTGAAACTGTACATCGCAACACCGAAAACCCAGGCAATTAACTAACCTGTCAACTGAAATCTCACCGATGAAAATTATTTATGAAAAGGATCGTATAGTAAGTCTTCGGTTAAACCTTAAATCATGTTTCACCCCTTTTTCCCTAGGAAAGGTTGGTTTAACGATGCCCTTCATAAGGGGAGTGCTCAGCAGACGAAGGGACGAGCTGGTATTGTTGATATCCCTTTCGCCCATCCTAGCTCTGCTGCTCATCGATGAGAAATCCTTCATATTAGGATGGAATGAGGGGCGGGGTGGATTACTCTTCGCCATCCTCTTCTTGCTCATCGAATGGTATGATTCCAGAGAGGAGTTGAAGCTTAGACATCTATCTAAACGCAGGATGTTTTTATGGTTCTCCGCGTTGGCGGGTTTATCCACCTACTACGGGGCCGTGTACATGTTCCAATTGCAGGAAGCCATCTCCAACCTGGGAAAGAGTTTAGGGATCTCAAAGGAGGGTTTGTTAAGCTGGACTTGGCTTTGGGAGTACGTGGCCTTCGCCGCTTACCTAGCGGCTTACGTGGCGGCGTTGCACGGCTGGAGCGCGGTGAAGAAGACGGTCACCCCTATCGTATACTGCGCTGGCTCAGCCCTCATCCTGCTCCTAGACGCGTTGTTCCCATACGAATCCCTCGGCGCCCTAGCGGGGCTGGTTCCCTTCATCGTTAAAGCCGTGGTTTCTCTACTATGGGTCTCAGGGGTCACCGTGGTTGAGGATCCTTTAAAGGCCGTTAAGCCACCGTGGGTGTACGTGGATGGAAACCGCCTGTTCTTAAATGGGTTGAAGGGGATGGTGGTGTTGGAGATTAACTGGCCTTGCGCCGGGGTCCTCAGCATGTTAATCTACAGCCTAGTGGTGGCGATCCTGATGGTTAAAATGGAAGCCCCTAAAAGGCGTAAACTCATATATCTAATGGTGGGAGCCGCTGGAACATTCATGGTTAACGTGATCCGCATATTCCTCATCACATTGGCGGTAGTGTACTCTAACATCGACCTCAGGGTGTTTCATGAAACCGTCGGGGAGGTGTTATTCGTCGTCTGGATTCTCATCTACTTGGTTTCCACCCTCACCGTTGAAAAAGCCTTCACCACCCGGGCCCTCAAGGAAGCTGAAACTAGCGGGGGCCACGTTAAACTAAACTAGATCTTCCTCAGCTTGGCTCCTGACCTTCGATTTCTCCTCCAGCCTTTTCAAGTAGTCAATGACAAATATGGAGGCGAAGAACATCATCACCACCAGTTTGGCTGAGAAAACCACGTTGATAGGAAGTCGGTACTGGGGCCAAGGGTTGACGATGATGTCCGGGTTTTGCAGTCCCTGGTAGGCGAGGGCAGCGGACCATACAACCACATGGTAGAGGATTTCAAACCCGCTAGCCATGGCGAGAAACCACGCGAAAACGTATACGCCGCGTCGAGCTTCAGGGCTGAGGCTTCTCGCCCTCCTCAACGTGTTGGGCGTGTATAGGCCGAAGGCGAAGGCGAGGAAGAAGGTGTAGGTGAACAGGGTCATGGGTTTAACGTAGAGTCCTGGCAACAGTTGAATCTCAACGAGAATCAGGTTTTCCCCCACCACGTATGGTGGGGCGGCTTCGATGGCCCCGACCAGCAGGGATGCAACCGCCATCAACCCGAAGATGACGGATAACGTCGTAAATAGGTAGCCGTAAACCTTATGGTTCAAGGCTCACTCACCTGGACCTCACCCTCGGTTACCGAGATCTCCTTAAAATACCCTGCCCTCCACCCGGGGTCGTGTTTCGTAGCCCCTAGGATTAAGATGAGGGACAGGTCTTTCGGAGGCTCCCAGCCTGCTTCGCGGTACTCGGCGCCTACGTCGATTTCCTTATGAGACCATTGATTTAAAGGGGTTTCCACCACGACGATCCGGTGATTCTTCACCTGGTAAACGCCTTGATTCACGTCTGAAAACACATACCAAAGGATGTGACGGCCGTCGTTGATCTCCAAGCCGAAAACGTTCCGGGGATCACCGGTCTCCTCGTAGTATTTATAGGAAAAGGTTGGGTAGACCCAGACGTGAAGCTTGCCCTGAAGCATCCTCTCCACCGCCGAGCCCCTTAACTCCTGTTTCACATGGATCGTCGCCCAATCATAGGTGTCGTTAACCCCATCCTGATACACGTGTAATCCAAGGCAGGCCACGTCTCCCACCACGTCAGGTCGAGTGAACGCGGTGTCGTTAGGCCCCTTATAATATACTACGTCCCATAAATAGGGTTTTAATCCATCGGTGTAAGGATCCTTGGTGAAAAGCTTAAACTTCGTGTTCAACAGGATAGGGGGGTGTTCCCCCATCCCATAGTAGGCTTGATAGGCCACTGTCGAGATCAGGATCACCGTTAAAATGGACAGAGGCGCCGTTAACCTACGCGCAACCGTCATTTAAACCCCTCCTTCGACGGCTTGACGGCGATACCAGGCCACAGCGGCCGCCGTGACCACAGGAATCAAGTGTATGAAGTAGCTCTGTAGTCCCCGGTAGGAGAACCATAAAGTCACCGCCGGGTATATCCAGAACGTGTACTTTAACTTGTCGTAGTAAACTGTGTAGTTCACGGCGAGGAGAATGTACACGGACAGGGTGACGACGAGGTAGAATCCTTTCCCAAGGGGAACGTAACCCATCTGGGTGAGCATGGAGACGCCTTGACTTTGCACGATGAGACCCCCGAATACCGGGCTGAAAACTCCATTCCACCATGCGGCGGGGTCTTCAACGATGAATCTCCAGTTGGGCAAGAGAAAGGATGCGAGGGCCAAGCCCCCATAGGCCCCGGTGCGGAGAAGTTTCCTCTTCCAATCGCCCAGCGACTCCATCCACATCCAGGTTAGGAGGAAGGGGGCGAGGAGCCAGGGCTCCTGTTTGACGGCGCATGCTAGTCCAAAGGAGATGGCGGATATGGGTAAGTTGTCTATGAAGAGTACGGTAGCGGTGAGGGGCAGTACCCATAGATAGTCGGTGACGCAGCCCGCCGTGAAGTCTATGACGAGGTCTACGCTGGCGAATAAGGGAATCAACGCCAGGGGTCTCAACGTCCTCGGCGTTCTCCAGTATAGGAGGGTGAACGTTAAGGCTTCGAAGAGCACGGTGACCCATCGCATGTCGTTTAGGCCGAGGGCGATGAAGGGAACATATATGAGGAAGTGAAGAGAGGGGTAGTTGAGGGTGGTGATCAGGTCCCCGGTTTCCGTGAACGTTATGTATTGAGGTTCGACGGGAAACCTGATCAACGCTTCCTGCAAGTCTAGGGTGTAAGGGTTAACCCTTGACTCCATGAATCTTAAGGCGGCGTAGTGGGTGAGGGCTATGGCGTCTGTTCGGTAGACCCCTTTATAGAAGATTTCCGATGTTACATAGGAGTTGAATACGACGATGAATATGAGCGCTGGCAGTATGATGTGCTTCACCTTAAAGGGGGTTTCACCCGACGTCAACGCCAAAATGAACAGGGCAAACGCTAGAAGGTAAGTGGCCAAGATGAGGGTGAGAACCCAGGGATGGGTTTGCGGATCTCCTTTAATCCAGTCTTGAAATCCAGCGTATAAGAGGAAGGACCCTGTGAAGATGAAGGATAACCTGAGGATTGTGGATTCATCAAACTTGTTTAAGGTGTCCATTTCCCCCTCCTCTTAGACACCGCTACGTAAACCGCGGTGGCCGCGGCGAGGACGGCGACGCTGAGATAGTGTAGAGGGGTTAAACCCTCCCTCCGCTGCTTTAACGTGAAGAAGTCCACCTGTGGATCCACCTCCACGACGATGAAGCCGTCGCCGTCGCCTGTGACGAGCAGCCTCCGGTTTTGGTAAAACGCCTCCCACTCAGGGATGTACGATTCTTTAACCTTAACTATATATGGGTCACCAATTCCAGCGTGGTTGAGTTGAACGTAGATGACGTCGGGGGCGAGGTGTTTGATGGACGCAGGGACCGGAGGGTTTGTTTCAACCATGGGATGGGGAACATTGGAGCGGTATATGGTAATCTCACCCTGGCTGTGTTTGACGACGATGTCAGCGGTGAACCCGGATCCCTCCATCAACATCCTTTGAAAAGACCTGTTTGAATCCCCTATCATCACCCAGTTTATCGCCAACTTATCGGAGTCGTTGATTAAAGCCCTCCAGATGGGGATTCTATCCTCGTCCTCGCTGGCTTCTAAATCGTTGATCCGATAGTCGTTAACCTCCAAGATCCTCGGCAGCAACTTCCCCTGAGGATACCATCCATCCACCAACTGCTTCCCCACATATCTGGGGAGAAGGTAGATCCAGAAGGGACATTTCACAGCTAGGATCCGCCCATCCCCAAGCTGGGATTTAAAGTACTCTACGATGGCTTGGGGGATCTGGACGTTAACGGTGGTGTAGGATTCGGGGAGATACTTGTTTATCGGCTGGGTAAGCGAGTAGTAGGCTTTTAAACCACCACCCACGGCGACCACCGCGAGGAGCAGCATGACCAAGGCTTTCCTAACGCGGAACTTCACCCTCCCCCGCTTCTTAACCTTCAAACCTTGAATGAGCTGGTCGAGGGGCTTGGAGGCTATTAAGCTCGTCGGAATCGCCATGAAAAGCCAGAAACGTTGCACATCCAAGCTCATCCAGAGGGTTTGAAGGGGCTTCACCTCCACGTAGGGTATGGCTTTCACCGTTGAGAAGGGAACGCCGTAGCCTCCTAGGCTGAACCAGAGGAATAGGAGAAACCACAGCCTAGGGAAACAATCCTCTAAACCACGCCGCATCCTAAACGCCACGTATAGGATCGACAGGAATCCTGAGGCGACCAGTAGCTGGGCGACGACGCGTAGGAGGCTAATTCCCCTGATCCAGGAAACCTCAAACAAACCCAGTCCCGTCATCAATGACGCGTAGAAGAAGGCGGTTAACCTTCGTTCAACCCGCCTACCTCCAGCGGTTGGGTAAAGGGAGGCCATGGCCAAGGTGAAGGACGCGACCCCGAAGGAGTATGTGGCCATGTGGGTGGCGAAGTAGGTCAGCTTCATATGAGAGCTCTCCATGACGTTTCGATTATAGAAGGGGTTGGCCGTCAACTGGCTTAAGGTCGATATGAATGGCCCAACCCAGAACGTTGAGATCAGTATGGAAACCGCTGAGGCCGCTAACACTGTTTTACAGAGCTTCCACCCACCCCTCCCCAGCTGTGAGACTACCAGCACCGCCAAGGTGAGGAAGGTGTATACGGCTGAGAGGTGATGTATAAGTGTCAACGAGGCCAGCAGAAGGCTGGAGAAGAATGTGACTCCATGCGCACTTTTACGTTTCAATGACCTGGCCAGCAGGGCCAGTAACAGGCATTGAATGGGCAGGGATAAAATGTTAGGATACCTGTCGTAGAAAAGGAGGTTTTCCACAATGGAGGGGTTAAGGGAGAAAAGCAACGCGGCGATCAACGCCTCCCGCCTGCTCGACGACAACTCCCGGGATAGGAGGTAGACCGTCCATGGGGTAAGCGCGTAGAATGCGGCTTCCACCACCTTGTAGGCGGCGATGGGCCCCAGTCCAGTGAGGGCAACCGCCAAAGCTACCTGATAGCCCAGAGGCGGGTATAGCTTAAACAAGTATATTCCCCCATACCACTCCGGGCTCCAAGAGGGAATGTAACCATGGGTTAGAAGGTTATCGTACATGAACAGTAGCTTGTAAAGGTGGCTGGTGGAGTCCACGGCCATGGGGATTCCTGGAAGAAGCCTCGGCGCCGCCGCTGAGAGGTTTAACCCCGCCAACGCGGCCAAGGCGAGCCATACCCGGCTAGGCCGCTCCACCGCCAACCCCTCCTATTCACCGCTTTTTCTTTCACCTAGCTCCTCTTAGTTCCCGAACCCCTTTCCAAGTCCTGCCTTTAACCCTAGGGAGGTTTAACCCCAACAAGATGAGAGCTGAAACCACCATCATGGACACCACGGTGGCCGATCCCACCGTTGGGGACCTTAGGAAATTTTGGGTTGGAATATAACGTTTAATGTGCATTGTCCTACCGTCTCCAGATACCGTTTCCCTCCAGATGGTGAGGCCTGTCTTCAAGTTCACCAGTTGGAAGGTGGTAACTCCTTTGCCGGCGATCATCAAATATATGTACACTTGTTGCGCAGCGGCATCTACCTCTAACACGACATCGGCGTACATTTCAGTATAGTCGAAGTCATTGTTTCCTTTGAAGAAGGCCACGATGTCCCCTGTTTTCGAAACAGCCTCCCCCTCGTAGAGGATGTCGTACCATGTTAAGTCCACCCCTACATCGATAACATCGTCCTCATCGTTTCCCATAACCCAGCCGTATCCCAGCACAGAGACCAACCTCAGCCCATTTGTGTTAGTTCCATTCGCGTCATCGAACATGATCCTCGCCCAATCCGCGGTGGACTTCATCTCAACCCTCATTGGAGAGGTGGCTACCCATTCCTCAGGCCCAGCCTTAACCGTTAACGTGAGCCAAATGCAGGTTGAAGCCAAAGCGAGGAGGACGAATGAAGCTACATTCTTCCGCTTCAAGGCTGGGCTCAACATCCCTACCGCCTAGCGCACCGTCGAATAGCCTCTCACAGTTTTCCTATTTAAGGTTGTAACGTGGCGTCGGTAGGTAACCTTCCGCCACTTCAGGTTTCCCCTTTTCACAGCTAAAGCCGCTTGCCAAGCGTTTCCTACTAAAAACAGCTACGAACCATAGTTTAACGGAGGACTCGGTAAAGCCTTGTAGATTACGGGTTTTTCTTTGCAGCCTTCCTGATAAAACCATTTAAAAACCCCGAGGAGCATTAACTTTTTGACGAACATCTAATGTATACGACTGGTGAGGGGCCCCCATGCGCCTTAAACCCGTAATGTTAACCGTCTTGCTCTTAACAGTTTACGTAGCTTGGATCCACGTCCAAGCGCGTGGGGACCCAACGCCATCCCCATCCTCCGGCGGAGTCGGGAAGGTTATCCTATACGCCCGTTACGACGAGTCGCTTCCAGCCTTTGAAAACCGGGTTTTAACCACGCTGCCTCCCCGCGGAGACGTGTACTCAGCTAACGCTTCTGAAGAGGTTCTCTTCACCCTATATCCGTCACTTGGCCGAAGCCTAAAAGTTTCAGGAACGGTCATATTTAAGGGATGGTTGAAGGCGAACTACCCTTCCACTGGTAGGCTACTCTTCACTTTATACGAGGTAAACGCCACGGGTGGAAAAGTTGCGGTGGCGAGGGTTGAGGGAAACGTAGGGTTAACGACGAAAGTCGCTGAGTATACGTTCGGTCAATCAGGCGTCGAGCACACTTTCGCCGATGGTTCAACAATCCAGTTTGGAGCCTTATTCATTCCCGACAGAGCTGAGGTTACTGGGATCCTCGTATGGAACACGGCGGAGAACCCTACGCAGGTCATATTGCCTTGCCTCGACCACGTTAGCGTTCGCGTCTCCGCCTCCAACGGTGGAAGCCCCTTAAAGAACTTTTTCTCTTTGAACGCCACAATCGGCTTGATGAACGTTTCCTTCATCGCCAACGTAACAAGCCCCTTCGGGGTTCAAGACTTAAGGGGCGCATCCCTAACTCTGCTCAACGCCACTGGAGGGCTGGAAACCTCCTACACAGCTATGAAGCTGAAAAAAGTCGGGGCAGCCATGTACACCGCGACCTATGAGCTGAATAAAACCTTGAAGGAAGGCGTATACCGGGCTTCTGTGAACGTCAGCGACCAGTCGGGGAACATTTTTTGGTCGGAGGACACATACTGGGTGACGACTTTCTACCCCATCACCCTACGCTTTCTAGACGACGAGAAAGCTCCCATAGCCTGGGCCAACTATACCGTCGCCAACCTGGGCACAGGCCTCAGCTTCAGCGGCCAGGCCAACGCCTCAGGCCTCGCAGGCCTTCTCCTACCACCCTCCAACATCGTGGGAAGTTACAACGTCTCTGTCAGATGTTGGAATCGAACCCTTAGCCATCCCTTTGAGGTTTCCGAGGGAGGGGGCGTCTTGGACGTTCAATTCCCCTTGTACAGGGTTGAAGTAAAAGCCCTCCTCTACTTTCTACCTTTACCCAATGCGTCGGTGAAGCTTCAAGGCGAGGGGGGAGTGGTTTTCCAAGGGAGAACCGGCTGGAATGGAACATACGTGTTCCACAGGGTTCCCGGAGGCAGGTACCGGGCTACGGTTGCGTTCGCCGGCGGGGTGGGGTCAGCGGATCTGGAGGTGAAGGGCAGGATGAGGGTGGCGGTAAGGGTGGAAAGCCTATACCTATCCATCGCGTTCGCAGGCCTCCTCTCCCTCGCCGTTGCCTCCTTCGCGGTGATCCTCGTTAGGAAGCGGAGGATGTTCGTTGAGAAACCTTTTACCTACATCGACAAGCTGGTGGATGGAGGGTTGCCTTACGAGGCTACTGTGATGGTCACCGGCCCCCCAGCCTCCGGGAAAAGCGTCCTCATCAACGGCCTTGTCCAGCAAAGCTTGAAGAACGGTAGAAAATGCGTTTACATCACCAACATCGATTTCCCCAGCAAGGTCAGGGATCAGCTGGCAGGTTTAGGATTAGACGTGGAGGAATATGAGAAAAAGGGATCACTCTGCTTCGTTGACTGCTATTCAGGGGTAGCTGGAAGGGAATTCCTAGAGCGCCATCACGTCGACTCACCTAACGATGTTACGAGGCTTGGAGTTGAAATCTCAGCTTGCCTAGAGGAGTTGGGGAAGGAAACGGACGTCTACTATGATTCACTAAGCACCGTGGTTACCGCTTTAAAACCTGATCAAGTGGTGTCCTTCGTCCACGCTACGGGGGCGAAGGTTAAAGGGGTTGGAGGAAGATTCTGTTTCACTGTAGGCTCTGACATACAGCCCACCATTCTCTCCCGGATCGATGAAACAGTAGACTGCGTTCTAGAGCTTCGAATGGAGGAAACCGAGAAGGAAAGAGTGAGGATGATGAGGGTTAAAAAGGTGAGGGGTCGAGGCCACTCCGCCCGATGGGTTGTGTTCGAGGTTCGTAAAAAGGGAGTCGTTTTCCTAACGGAGAAACGATCCGCTTAGTAGTGTAGGGCTAAACGACCTAGAAAACCTTGTCCTTCGGGTAAACCTCTATCCCGCTTTCGGTGATGATATACGGTCTCAGCTGAGTGTCATGTTTGATTCCCCTCATCTTCTCGATTTGAATCGCCTTCACCACATCCCCTCCGTGAAGAATGGTGTGCAGTATGATCACGCCTTGAGAAAGAAACTCTTCCACCTGAAACCGTCTCTCTAACAGGCTTGACCTGAGCTCCGATGTGATGATGGAAGTGCACCCAGTGTTTGAAAGGGCGTCGAAAAGCCTTAACACAGCCCTTCTTCTCCTTAAGGTTTCTCCGTACCGTATGGTGAGGGCTGTGATGGGGTCGATGGCGACCCTTTGAATGCCCTCTTCCTCCACCAGCTTCACAGCAGTCTCTATCAGGGATTGAAGGGTTAACTCGGGAAGGCGGGTGGCGAAAGCCTGGCTGGAAGTTTTAACGTAAGACCCGGGAGGAGATCCCTTCACCCTCCTCAACTGGGTGGCGTCGAGGAGGAAAAGCTTACCGGATCTTTCAAGCCCCTCTAGATCCCATCCCAGTGAAGACATCTCCTCCTTGATTTGATCCGGCGTTTCATCCAACGTGATGTAAAGACCGGCCTCATCCATTTCAGCCCCACTTTTCAAAAACTGCATGGCGAATATGGTTTTCCCGGAGCCGGGTCCACCAACCACCAACACACATTTCCCCTTCGGAAAACCACCGCTTAAAAGCTCATCCAACCCCTTTATCCCAGAGCTCACCCTCTCCACGTCATACACCTCCACGGCGAATCAGAAGCTTAACGACACTTCATTCACCATTAACCCATTTTCACTATAATAAGTTATTCCCCAGTCCTCAGCTATGGTTAAACAATTAAACATCGCCATTACCTTTAACATTACTAGCGTTAAGCTTATTTCATGGCGGTGTAGCGCATGGGCCTCGAAAACGGCGGATTCGAACCTGAACTGTTAAAAAATGTTTTGGAGGCCTCCAAGGCTCTGACTGGAGGGTTAGAGGAAACCGCCCTATGCCTATACGGGTCTAGGGTGGCTGGATACGCCAGAGAGGACAGCGACTACAACGTTCTCATCCTCCTAGACCAATATAGTGAAGGTGTGAGATACTACTCTAGGGATCTCAACGGCCGAGAAGGCTCCTGCCTGATCGCCGACAAGGAGTTGTTCGAAATGGATGTGAAGGCGGGAAGCCTAGGAGAGTTCCTAGCTGGCCGCCTCATACCCCCATACCTCAGCTTGAAAGGCAAGTCGTATCTTTGGAGAATGGAGGTGGCTTTGAAGAAGAGGATCTGCCTCGAAGAAATGGAGGAGCTGATCTTAGAGCATGGTGAGCTCTCTCGAGGATTAATGTTCAAGCCGGAGTACGTGGCCATATCTCGGATGAAGCGGAGGATGATGGTGTATCCCCCTCTACGGTACAGCTACACCATGCTTCTTACCGGAGGGTTGAAGGAGAAAAACATGAAGCGAATCATGCCTGGATTCAAACAAGCGTTGAAGGAGCTGGAAAGCGAAGGAACGGTGAAGTTGGAGAACGGCCTCATACAACCCTCTGACAACTTCGTTGACAAGGTTTTGTCGAGGAGAAGCGTAGAACGGGTCGTTAATGTCTTGGAGCGCAGTCGGAGGGCGATCCACACCTATTTGATGCACGGACGAGCGGGGCGGGTGAACCTAGACTCCCTGGCTAAGGAGCTTACCTTCAAACTGGCCCGGGGACTCCTCACCACACCGGAGAAGTTGGGCTTCGAGGATCCTAGACGATTCCTCTACTTAAAGACGGCTCTAGGGCTGACAAGCATGGGAGAGCGAAGCCCAGCCTTAAAGGCCTTAGAGGGGTTCAGACGAGGCGTGAAGGCGGCGTTAAAGCCCTTGGGAGGGGCTTTAAACGAGGTCTACCTAGCCACTGTCGATGATGAGAGGTTCGTAGTGAAAAGGTTCTCAGACTGGTACGCCTTCAAATGGTTTCCGTTAAACATCGTAGCCCTAGGGGCCAGGTATTTCTCGGTTTCAGGCAGGGAGAGGCTTTCAAACGAGTATGGAATGACCTGCTACATGTCCGATAGAGGCCTACCGGTCCAGCGGATCCTTCACGTAAACCTCCAGGAGAAGACGTTGATTAAGGAATACTTGGATGGAGTAAACTATTCCAAGCTTGTGAGAAAGGCTTTGAAGTCCAACAGCCCAAAGGAGGACAGTTTCCAAGAGGCGGGGACCTTCATGGCCCACGCCCACTCCTACGATGTGACGTTAGGCGACGCCAAGCCCGAGAACCTTCTACTCGGATTCAAAGGCGTCATCGCCCTGGACTTGGAGCAAGCCAGCAAAGGAGGAGATAAAGCTTGGGACATAGCTGAATTCCTCTACTACGCCGGGCACTACAGCTTAACGCTGAGCGAAGGAGCCAAAACCATAGCTCAACGCTTTATCGAAGGATACCTCAAAGAGGGAGATCCATCCACCTTGAGGAAGGCCGCTGGCCTAAACTACATAAAGGTATTCTCGTTTTGGACACCCACCATAATCTTATGGTACTACGCCAGCCAGTTAAAGGAAGCAGCCAAACGACGTTAACCAGCTGAAGCTAAGCTCCAACAGATATGCCCTCAGGCTAAGCGTATAGAAACGGATGGTTGGAAAGTATAGGCTTAAGCTTAAAGTTTTTTACCCGCAGAGTCCATAACTCGCGTGTACAGTAACCAAAAGTGGAGAGCATTAAGACGACATCTGCACCTTAATTGCCGACTCCAAAAGGACTGTGTTGGCCACGACCTAAATGACCACTTATTACAAGGATAAGATATACCTTCCTCGCGAGGTGGAGGAAGAGTTAGGTTTAGTTGACGACGACAGGTTATATATTGAATTTTTGGATGAGGGGGTTGCGCGGTTGGTTGTAGTGCGTAAGAACGATGTGGCTGAGAGGATTCTTGACAGGTTAAATAATCCTCCGAATCTTGGGGAGATGATGGGACAGATCAGGAGGGAAGAGATCTATGAAGATATTGCTTGATACAAGCATTCTTGTGCACGCTCATAACCTGGCATCTCCACATCAGAAAAGGGCGAGTGATTTTATAAGGAACGCTATAAGAAGGAGGTTAAAGTGTACATAGCTCCTCAAATATTGTATGAGTTCTTCGCGGTGGTTACGAACCCAAGGAGAGTTGAGCATCCCCTTACGCCTGATGGGGCTGTGGAGATATGCCTGGACTTGTGGGAATGCCGTGAAATCGAAAAGGTGAATCCGACGCCCATGGCTTCAAAGGAGGTTTTCAAGTTAGCTAAGAAGTTGAAGTTGTCTAAAGGCGGAGTTTTTGATCCCGTATTAGCTGTTACCGCGAAGGAAAACAGCTTGGAAAAAATTTACACTGAGAATACCAGCGACTTTAAGGCCTACGGGTTTCTTAAAGCTTTAAACCCATTGATCAGGTCCTGAAACCTACTCAACTTTTATAATTGTAAAATTAAGACAAGATAAACTCCTTTCAACAATGTTACAAAATCGTTCGGAAAGATAAGCAGCGTCATACCTAAAAGGGTAAGAACATTCATGATACAATTCAACAAATATATCGTATGCCTCAATGAATCTTGCCTTCTCCGCATCGTTTAATGCCTTAGGTTCAGCGATGAAACGATCCTTTAACTGATCGACGCCTCACAGGTTTACGCATGCTTCCTCCCAAGTACACCGCGTAGTAGGAGCCCATTAACCTTGGAGCCCATTAACCTTGATTTGAACCTTCGACTTAATTCATTAGAAACCAAATCGACTCTTAACAGCTTTAATCACGGCCTCGAGGTAGTGTTCAACAAGGCCCTTCTCTTGAAGCTCATTGACAACTTCTAAGAGGAAGGCAATGGTCCACTCCCGCTAAGCTCGACAAACCATCATCGACGCATAAATGTCAAAGCGATGTGAAATAGATGATGGCGTTTAATCCTAGAGCCCAACGCCATATAACGATACTAACGCTTATCCTACGGATCCCCAAGCAGGTAATCCTGCCTCAACTTTAAATCTCCGGTCATGAGGGAATTCTTAGAATCCTTTATGAAGCTGTTGGCTAGAGAACCCTGACGCACTCTAAAATTGTCGTTAAAAGTTCCAGGTGCATGCTTTAACCATATGTATCCAAGGGAGTCAAAAAAATATTAATTGGACATACTCAGGCTTAAGGCTTAAATATATTGCAAGTTCAATTTATTTTTTGAGTTATCAAATGACTAGAGAATTTGATATACTCATTAAAAACTCTAGAACCCGTGTTTATCCAGAGAAGCTGGTAAACATAGGGATAAAAAACGGAGTTATAGTTGAAATCTCAGGTAAAGCCAACAAAGGTGCGATAGAACTTGATGCAAATGGCAATCTTGTTACTGAATCGTTTGTTAATCCTCACTTGCACATGTGCAAAGTGTATACATTTCAAATGGCGGGCGAAGATACTTTAAAGCTTTATCAAACATCTAAAATGGGCGATTCGATGACTGCGATCGAGCTTGCCTCAATGGTTAAGGAGAAATATCATGAAAGCTGGATATATGAAAACGCTAAGAAGACGCTTATGCTAGGCTTAAAGCATGGTGTCCTACACATTCGAGCATTTGTGGATACGGACACTAAAGCTAAGCTTGAGGGAATAAAAGCATTACTCAAGCTTAAAGAGGAGTTTAAGAATATCGTTGATATGCAAGTAGTAGCCTTTCCTCAAGATGGAATTGTACGAGATCCAGGAAGTGAAGAGTTTATGAGGAAAGCGATTGAAATGGGCGCAGACGTAGTTGGAGGAATTCCTTGGATCGAGTACACAGATGAAGATATGCGTAAACACATCGACATAGCGTTCGAAATTGCCAAAGAGTACAATAAAGATGTAGCAATGCTCACAGACGATGCAGGAGATCCAAGCTTAAGAAGTACCGAAATGCTTGCTATCAAAGCGATTAAGAGTGGATGGACGGGAAGAGTTACGGCGTGTCATGCTAGAGCGATGGAAACATATCCAGATCCTTATTTTAAAAAGCTCACCGCATTACTTAAACGCGCTGACGTAAGCATTATTTCTGACCCTCATACAGCTCCTTTACACGCTAGAGTAAAAGAATTATTGACAGATTGCGTAAACGTAGCCTTGGGACAAGACGATATAGCAGACGCTTATTATCCATACGGACGTAACAGTATGCTCGAAGTGGCATTTCTCGCCTCACATTTACTTTGGGCTACTACAATGGTAGATATAGAGCAGCTTTACGATATGATAACGAAAAATGCAGCAAAATCAATTGGGCTAAAAAATTATGGATTAAAAATGGGAAACCAAGCTGATTTGATTGTTTTGAATACTAAAAGCCCTTATGAAGCATTAATGTATCAAGATATTCCAGCCTTTGTCATAAGCAAGGGTAAGCTAATAGTAGAAAATGAGTTCAAAACTGTTTATCGTTTATAAAATTTTTCACATCTGTTCAAAGGATCTTATGTTGCCGTTAGCGACTTAAATCCAAAAATAGGTTCACCTTCGATTACCCTAAGCTCTCCAAAGATAGACCCTAACTTCATGTCCATCTCAACTTTTTGGTAAAGTTGAGATTTACAGGGTTGCCATTCTTGGTTGCTCCAAAGTTTCCACTTGAATGTTGAAGGAAACTATAACATTGCCCACCTTTCCACTGTTATTCAAGATGGAAGCGGCATCTCTGAAAAAGTCACTAGCAACTCGACCGGGAAGCCCATACTCCCTGGCTTTTTAATAGAAAAGGCTTTGAAGTTTCATCCTACTAGTTTGACATTCTGAGAAACCATAAAAGAGAGGGATTTTCGACACACATCTCTAAGGTGTCTATCGCTTGACATTTAGCCTTTGTAGGTCAAGAAGAAAGTTACAGTTTTAACGACTTCCATCCCAAGATTGAAAACAACTTCATCATCTTGACATATAAAAGCTTCCGCATTCCTTCCACGATTAAAACATGTGGGCTTCCTGCGGAGGAGGATGAGGGCGTTTTAAATTCATTAACATTGGGGGAGCTTGGCTCTAATTCTAAAGGCTTCTTGCCACCGAGGGTCCATCACTTTAAAGAATAGGAAATGAATGGATCTTAAGCGGCGATAAGTGGGTCATCATTAGAGCTTTATTTATCTACCAAGGATTCTGTTCTTATACGCTCAGGTTCAGATACGCAATCCTTAATACATCTTTAGAAAACATGATTAAAATTATAAATGAACGCCCTTAAAGATGAATGTAGAAGGCCAAACCGAGAATCTTAAGCTCCAAACCGAACCTTATTCCTCTCGAAAACCTCTAAATCCTCAACCAAAGATGATGACTCTCCACTTTTTCTTAATTTTTCAATGTGTTTTCCCAAAGTTCTTTTCTTCTTGCTTCTAACATTTCTATTCGCATCCATGCTCAGGGTTTAAGCCTATTTCGCGCATAACTGCTTCAACAACCTTTTAAACGCTCAGCCTTTCAAGGCATAAAGCCCTCAACAGGCTTAATGTAGCCTCATCCACGTAGCCAACATTAACCAGCCTACCACAGAGTAGAATCTCGGAGGCGCCTTCATCCAAGATGGCCTTGGGTAAGGCTTTGATGTAAAGCCCAAAGCATTTTGATAGGATTATCACCGTGCCTGGATAATCTAGGAGTGTAGCCTATTTAATGAATTTAGGCGATATGGCGAACAAGACTTCGTTTGTGCCATAGGCCTTCTTTGAGGTCACCCAATCCCTTAATTGCTCAGATTGATAGTTGAATTTGGTTGTAAGGCTCGCTTGTGAAGAAGCTAACTTCCTTGGCTTCTTCATTAATACCCATGTGGACGCGGAAAACAATAAGCTTATTGCCTTTAGTTGAAACATCCTTGTAAAGGCTTATAGTAACCTTTTCATGTGGGTAAACATCGACTCGAAAGCCGGCATACCCTAAAATAAGCTAGCCTCATTTATAAATGCTTAATTTGGGTTTCTTAAGCCCAATTGTTCAATGATGGCAGCCTCGCCTAAAACAACTTCGCTTTTAAAAGCTGCCAATAATATGTTCAATTGCTTGGCTGAGGATCAAAAGCCAAGCATTAAAGCTAAAAAGAAGCCTATGCCTATAAAGCCTAAAAACTTTGAAAACTTAAAATTATGCCTCTTTTTAGGCTTTCCACACCTTCGCCTCATTAAGTAAGGAACATAAAGCGATGGATAAATAAAAAAGAGAAGGATATTAGCGCTTCCGCCTCTTGAACACTATAGCCACTATGGACGCTAAACCGATTAAGGTTATGTAAAACGCTAGGAGTGCCAATTTGTTCGCAGGCGTTAATATGCCTCCAACTGGGTATGGAGGGGCGAATGGAGGGACGAATGGGGTAGTTGTAGCGGTTGCGGGGAAAGATAGGGTTATGGTTGGTGTAAAAGTTATTGTTGCTGTGAATGTGATGGTTGGCGTAGCTGTTATAGTGGTCGGTGCCGTTGTAACAGAAGTTGTTAAAGTGATTGTGGGGGTGGCTGTTACGGTGGGAGTATAGGTGATCGTATTTGTCGCCGTTATTTGAGAAGTTGATATGGTTGTAGTGACGGT
>Ga0078972_1009238_pt1 | contig 19662 bp, 14 predicted proteins | sample YelNatPaOPGAMG01_FD_67568 | JGI IMG/M metagenome (GOLD analysis project Ga0078972, IMG submission 67568) | Hot spring thermophilic microbial communities from Obsidian Pool, Yellowstone National Park, USA - OP-RAMG-01 (SPADES assembly) (version 2) | ecosystem: Environmental > Aquatic > Thermal...
AGAAGTAGAAAAAGGTCTGGCTAAAGCAGGTAAAGAGAACCTCGGCAGCGATAGTCATCATCTGGATGTTTCTAACTTAGAACCGGGTAAAACTTATTTCTGGCGGGTTGACCAGCTCGACTCCAAGGGTCAGGTCCTCCAGCCGGGGATTATCCGCAGTTTTAAGATTGATGATGGTTCTGCCAGAAATCCTGTGCCCCACAACCTCCATGGCAGTGTCAGCCGGGAGCTTAATCGTTTGCTCTGGACTCCTGGACCTTGGGCAACTTCTCAGGATGTTTATTTTGCTTTGGACCCGAAGAAAGTGGCCAAGGGTAGACCGGCAATTAAAGACCTTAAACCCGGGCTTAATTCTTTCTTTATCCCGGAAAAAAATCTGAAATATGGCGAGACTTATTACTGGCGAATTGATACCCAGAACGGCTCCGGCCCTTCTTCACCAGGGCAACTCTGGTCTTTCCGGGTTCAGGATTCCCCCTCAGATGAGGACTTGACCTTTTTTGTAGTTGCTGACCTTCATTATGGGAGCACCGTCAATTCTCGGGATATAAACAGGTTGATGGCGAAAAGCATGAACTCTCTTCCCGGACAGAGTTATCCTGAAGAGTTTGGTCTTAAAGGAAAAGTTCATACCCCCAGGGGAGTAGTGGTTCTGGGCGATATAGTGGATGATGGGGATTCGGTTGAAGCAGAGAAATTCTGGCAGGAATATGTTGAAGATTTCGGGTTAAAAGGGGATAAGCTTCTGGCCTTCCCTGTTTATGAAGGTTTTGGAGAACACGATGGAGCCTCAAACGGATTAGTCCGGACCAATCTTAAGAATAGGAACAAATTAAGACCGGAACTGAAAAGTATTTCAGCAGATGGACTTCATTACTCCTGGGACTGGGGCAAGGTTCACTTCGTTCAGTTGAACTTATACCCCGGCAGTGTGGGCGAAGAGTACCTGAATATCTGGGGGAGACGCTTTACTGGAGATGCCCGTTATCCCAAGCACAGCCTGGAATTCTTAATTGAAGACCTTAGAAGAAATGTTGGCAGCAGCGGCCGCCCGGTAGTTATTTTCCAGCATTATGGTTTTGATTCCTGGAGCGAAGCCTGGTGGACTCAAAAAGAGAGAGCTGCATTTCTTCAGGCCATTCAACCTTACAATGTCATTGCCATTTTCTGGGGACATTCTCACGTGATTCAGAGCTTAGCCTGGAATGGAATAAAAACCTGGTGCGCCGGTACTATCAATAACGACCCGGAATCAGGAAATTATCTCGTGGTAAACATCAAAACTGGCCGCCGCAGTGGGCAGATGATTGTGGCTTCCAGAAAAGCTGAGAAGTGGGCTTCAGCAGAAAAATTCAGCTTTAAGATGAAAAAGGAGCCGGCTAAACGCTGATTGATGATAACTGATTATCCCTGCCTCTCTTAGGTTCAAATAAAGCAGCCACCTTATTTAATTTATTTATTTTCTAAGATACTCAGGTTGCTTTTTTTCCCCTTTGGCTTAAAAGGCTATAAGCCGGCGGGGGCGGTAAATTGTTTGACTAAAAATGGTTTCCGTGGTTATCAGATTATTGAGGCTTATATTTTAAGAACGCTCCGATATTACCATAATGCTCCAGTCTGGTCGGCTGAGTAATCTGGGTAACGGGGATGTTTCTATTAAGGGCCACCTCAATGGCCTCATCCACGATGTCGGCTGCAGCTTCGGTCTTAACCTTGCAGGCGGGGCAAATATCTTCAGTGAGATAAAGCCCGTGACAGGAAGGGCAGACCCGTCCCGGCTTGGAGAAGTTGTGAGTTATCAACAGATTCTGGATTTCGTAGCTATTCAATTTTCTCAGGGTGTCAGCCAACCCGGATACAGCCCGGCCGCCACGTTCCAGTTCGGAGACAAATTTCTTGACCAGCTCTTCTTCTTCTTTCTTTTTCAAATTTTCTTCAATCTCCAGACATTCCCTTAGAACCCTGGAGGCTTCGGTTCCCGGTCTGGCCTTAATCCGGCCTTTAAGTTTCTCCTTGACATAGGAATGAAAGAGCTGTTCCAGCTGGGGATAAAATTGGTCGTCACAGCCAACCAACAGCCAGTCAAAATGGTTTTGTTTCAGGATTTCAAAAGTCCTTTGAGCACCTTTCTTGAAATGCTCCATCAGGATAGCATCAATATGTCTTTCTATCCTTTTTGATTCGTAGCCTTCAAAGCCGCCCTTCTTGACTTTCTTGGGTACCTCACTGCTCAGGCTGTCAAGCAGCTTTATCTCTCCCATGTATATTTCATACCAGCAAGCCTCTTTCCGGTTGACCAGGAAAGCACAAAGTTTCTTAAATTTTTCCTGGATTGCGGATAGCGGCCTGGTGTAAAAATCAAAGTCCTGAATCAACCGGTTTCGTGGGCCGTGGGGTAATTCCAATTCCTGCCAGAAATTTTTTCCCGAACAGGAAAAAACAGCCAGGCCCGGGGCTTTCCAAGAGTTAAGTCTATTGGTGCAGAACTGAGAGATTTTTTCCAGGTCATCAGCCAGTGATTTCTTGACTTCCCGGGTGAGGTTTTTCTTCTCCAGTTCCATCCTGGCCTGATTGAGCAAGGCTTTGTACGAGGCGTTGATAGCTTTGAGCGGCAGTTGGCTCTTGTCAGTATTGAGGTAAAAACTGGTGGCCTGGTAGGGATAAGTTTTGGTCTGGGCCAGCACTTCAATTTGAGAAGGGCTGGTAAATTTCATAGGACCTCCTTTAAGCTAAAATTGGGCATATAAAGAGATAATTAAAATAAATAATTTTGGTTCCAATGCGACGGCTCTGAGTAAAGCCACTGATTAAAAATTAAGCTTAAAATTGCCGCTTGTCAAGCAAAATGTTTCCGGGTGTTCCAGACCTCAGAAAAAGATTAATTTGCTTATGAGAAATATCCAGTGGATTTTGCCCGGTCAGGACAAAGCCCCTATCAGGGGTCCCCTTTCTTGCCTTCTTTGGGACTCTGATCACGGTGGTATCGGCAATCTTGTCGTGCATGGTCAGGCCGTGCCTATCCCATAACACCTGCCAGAAACCAAGGGAAGCGAAAAGTCCCGAACAGACGTAGCCGTGAGCTCGTTCAAAACATTGATACCAGCTAAGCCTTGGTTTGCCTTCCAGGTCTATTACTTTGAGTCCGAAGAATCTTTTTCCGGGTGTTCTTCCGCCATACCTGAAGAAAAGGACGAAATAAAGCAGGGTGATGATGTACTCTTTAATGACCTTATAGGCATCGTCCTCTTGGCGTGATCTGAGCTTTTCTTGGACCTGTTCGCTGGCCGTTTCTGCTCTGATTGTTGCCAGCTCTCTTTTATAAGTTTGATAAATTTCTTCGGCTGTCAGCCCCGCGGCTTTCTGGTATTCTTCGTCCGGAATTTTGCCTTTTAATAGCTCCAGATATTCTTGTTTCTTATCCTTTTGAGTCTTAAGGCCTTCTTCCAGGGTTAGGGAAACGTTTTTCCCTTCTTCCAGAGATTGGACAACTTGAGAAATGGGTGATTTTTCGTGTTGGCTTCTGGCCCGTAATTCGGCATAACCCGAATAAACTATCAAGGACAGCAAGCCTATGATTAGGCCGTCCATCCCGAAAGCCAGACCGCGTCTTATGAAGCCGGCCTGATCGGCTCTGGCTTTATGCTGCGGGAAAAGGTTGGAAAACATTTTTCTCATTATAGCTCCTATCCTAAAAAGCCAGCCCCTACTCTTTTAGCAAGCAGTCCTCACAATTGGCAATCCAGTTAGTTTGAGCTCCTCATTTTCTGGATTGGCTTTTTGTCCCTTCTTATCCTAAGATAGAAAATCGTTTTGAAGCAAGGATAAATATTATTTTCATCCCAATCAGCCTCCTGATCCCGGAACAGACCTAAATTTCGCGCCTTTAATTATTTCCTGACTTATGGCTATCCGCGCTCCCTTTTTTCCTGCTTGTTAACCTAAAAGAGATTGGGACGGGCAGGCAGGCGATGGCTCTCCTGTTGAGCCGATTCTCTCGGGTCGGGAGCTATAGGTGCCGGGTCAGATGCCTTATTGACACCTTAGAATCCTTTGAGTGGGGCTGAACATTAATCATCTTCCAGCTAAGAGAATTTTCAGCTTTTCTCTTATGGCCAAGTTAGGCCCAGGGACAAGGACATCAACCAAGACAGCGATTGATTCTTAAAAAATCTTGGGCAAAACTTTCACTAATGTCCTGAACCTACGCACTATCTTTACAGATTTAGGACAAATCTATATAATTATTCTGCTTTTGCAGAAGCTGGCTGCGGAAGTGGCGGAATCGGTAGACGCGTAAGCCTCAGGAGTTTATGGCCGAAAGGCCGTGTGGGTTCGAGTCCCACCTTCCGCACCACTTATTTTATTTATGCCTCATAAGAAGTACTTTCTCCTCATTAACCCCTGGATATGTGATTTTACCGCCTGTGATTTTTGGCTTAAGCCTTTGGGGCTTCTCTACCTGGCGGCAATTCTGAAAAAATATACCAAATGGGATATTGAACTTCTTGATTGCCTTGATTGTGGTCAAGTTGAATCTAAGTATAATTTCAGACTTAGAGTCAGACCAGACGGACGCAGTAATTTTTACAAAGAAGAAGTGGTCAAACCCGAGTTTTTCAGGCATATTCCCAGGAAATTTTCCAGATACGGCTTGCCTCTTTCCCAGGTTGTTGCCAAGCTTGATCGAATGCCGCCACCGGAGGCGGTCTTTATAACCTGCACCATGACCTACTGGTATCCAGGTGTTCAGACCGCGGTAGAGCTAGTCAGAAAGAAGTTTGGCCAGGTGCCTGTCATTCTGGGTGGTATCTACGCCACCCTCTGTCCGCAACATGCCCGGAATCAATCTGGAGCCGATGTCGTAGTAGAAGGACAGGGCGAAAACCAGATCTTAGGTATTATCAGTGAAATAACCGGGAAGGAAGCCCTCCGGCCAGAATCAAAGGATGTTTATTTTTCTGATTTTGATAGTTTGCCAGCTCCTTCCTACGATCTTTATAAGGATAATTCGGTTATCTGCCTTATGACCTCAAGGGGTTGTCCTTTGAGGTGCACTTATTGTGCCAGTCATCTTCTTTGTCCCCAATTTGAACAAAGAAATCCTCAAAAGGTAGTAGACGAGATTTTACAGGTAAAGAGAGATTTTAATACTTCGCACCTGGCTTTTTATGATGATGCCCTGCTCATAAACCATGAAAGACACCTGTTAAAAATTCTTGAAGTCCTGGCCGGTCTGAAGCTCGGATTGAGATTTCATACTCCGAATGGGCTTCATCCCCGCCAGATAGACCGCACCACTGCCTTTCTGTTAAAAAAAGCTGGCTTTGAATCTTTATTTCTTAGCCTGGAGACTGCCGACCGGGATTTGTTGGCTGCCACCGGACCTAAGGTCTTGCCTGAGGACCTTAAGAAAGCGCTGGATTATCTGGAAGAATCCGGCTTTGAACGTTCAAGGGTGTCGGTATATCTTCTGGTTGGACATCCAGCCCAGAAAAAGGATCAGGTTGTAGAAAGCATCAGACTGGTAAAAAGGCTGGGGGCCAGACCCCGCCTGGCCTATTACTCTCCCGTCCCCGGGACCTCGGACTGGAATAGCCTGGTTGAGTCGGGAGTTTTGAACTCAGACTCCGATCCCTTATTGCACAACAAACTTGTTTTTCCCTATTTCTGGAGCCAGATTACTCCGGAAGATTTGGAGGAGATAAAACGAGAAGCAAATTCTTGAACATTATTATTTGATTTAACGATAAAAGAGGGGTAAGTTATATTTAGAGAAAGGGAAATGAAAAGAATAATTTTTCTGCTTTTTACTTTTTTTATTCTTTTTTCCTGTTTGACCTCTTGTCTTTCTCGTCTGGAAAAAAAACTGAAGCCAGAAGATGAAGAATGGCTTTCTTTAGTTCGTTACATAATTACCACGGAAGAAAGAAAAATCTTTTTGGAGCTACCCGAATCGGAAAGAGAAAAATTCAAGGAAGAGTTCTGGCTGCGGCGCGACCCGGACCCGGATACGGAAGAAAACGAGTTCCGGGACGAATACTTCCGCCGGATCAAGCTGGCCACCCAGATGTTTATGGGTGAGGGGCGTCCAGGCTGGCAGACAGACCGGGGCCGGATATTTATCCTGTTTGGACCACCGACTGAAAGAAGTACTTTTCCCATGGAATCAAGCGGCAATTGCCGTGAAATCTGGTATTACGGGAATTTTCCGGTAGTCTTTATAGACCAGAACTGTACCGGAAATTTTGTCATGGCAGCCATCAATCTTAAACATCTTCAGGATTTAAATCTGGCCGAGGGATATTTTCAGAAGACCATAACTGAGGAAAGAAGCTTTTTTAATTATGACCTCAAGCTGAAAAAACTAAAGCGGACCTCAACGAGTTTGCAGGCCGTTCTGGCTTTCAGCATTAAATATGAATATATTTGGTTTGAAACTCTGGATGATGGCAGCCTTAAAGCCGACCTCTATTTGAGCGCCGAAATCAAAGATAGTAGTGACCGGGTGGTATGGAGTGGCGAGCAGACCATGCCCGTAAGGTTCAGTGAGGAAAAAGAATTGAAGTCCTTGAGGGAGAGGAAATTTGTCTCAGAAATTGAGATAAATCTTCCTGACGAGCGATATCCTTTGCCGGCAACCGGTAAATATTTTCTTTATTCTACCGTAAAGCAAGGGGCAGGAAAAGGGGAACTGAAAAAGGTCAAAGAAATCAGGCTGTAAGATTTTAGACCGGGATTCAGATTCCTTAAAACCGCAGGCTAAAATTGAGTTGAGCTGCTCTGGTTCCATAAACCGACAAAATCTTCTGGTAACTGGAACTGAAAATCCTGGTCCCGGAAGAACTGCCCTCAGTCTGCGGATACCAATAACCGCCATCATTATTATCTTCCAGGGCGTATTTCTTCCCCAGGACATTCAGGACGTCCAGAGAAAGGTTTAAGGTTGTGTTCTGTCCGACCCTGAAGCTTCTTTCCAGTCTTAAATCCAGGGTGTGGAAAGCCGGCCAGCGTCTGGAGCCAGGCTCTTCCAGGTAAACAGTAGCCGGGAAGTTTCTAGCCTGATGTGTTTCCAGCCAACTGTCGGGCGGTATTATGGTTACCGTCCTTGCCCAGGGAGCTCCGCTGAGATAGCTGAAAAAACCGCTTAAATAGAATTCCTTTGGCAGCCGGTATGTGCCCATAACTTTAATAGATAAGGGTCGGTCAAGGTCTAGAAGAGAAGAGCGAGAGACATTGACCAGTGAATTTGGGGAATTGGCTAACTGGGTCAGGTAGGTAGAGGCCAGGCTTCCCAGTCCGGCATTGCCTTGAGCCTTGCTCCAGGTGCCTGAAGCCAGCAATTGCCATTTGCCGCTCATCCTTTTCCTTAAGACCAGTTGCAGAGCAGAATATTTTTGTCTTAAGTCCTTGACGTTGCTGAGTCTGGTGAAAAACGCGGGAGCATCGGCTGAAGGGAAATAGACTGTGACCTGGGTATCAGTATAAACCCCTTGACCCGGGACTACAGTGTGGAAAGGTATCCATAAGCCTTCGGAGTTATCAACTGAATACCATTCCCGATTGGCATCCGGGTCATAGAGAACATCTTCTATAAGCCTGGTTCTGACTTTGTTGATATAAGAGATGGACAGGGTGAAATCTTCGGTAAACTGCTGTTCAAGGGTTGCTGTCCATTCAGTCGTGGTGGGAGCCTTGAGGTCGGGAGAAATTCTCTTACGAAAATAATCATTCTGATGAATCCGATAATCTTCAGGCAGAAGCCGGTAAGTATCCTCCAGGTTAGCCAGTCCGTCTTCGTTCTCGTCATACCAGTAGAAAAGATGGTAGCCATTGGGTGAGACCGGAGAAAAGTTCAGCAGATAGCTTAAAGAGAGATGGTCATAATAGCGACTGAAAGAGCCTTTGAGCAAGGTCTTTCCCGTTCCAAGTATGTCAATGACCAATCCCAGTCGTGGGGACAGATAATTCCAGACGATCATATTATCCCAGCCCTGAAAAGTAGAGGCAGCGTAAGGATTTAGACCATAGAGCGGTTTGATTAGGTTTTCACCCATATAATAAGAAATACTATTACCGCTGATGACCTTGTAAACATTAGATAATCCGGATTGGGTCCTCTCAAATTTTAGTCCCAGGTATAGGCTCAATTTTTTAGCCAGACTGAAACTGTCACGCAAGTAGAAAATAAGGCGATGGAGACTGGCTCCCTGGGTGAGTCCATTCTGTGTGGAACTGGCCAGATAGAAGCCTATTAATCCTTTTCCGACCAGGTTTCCGGATTCTGGAGAAATGCCCTGCCCATAATAATATGGGCTTCCATAAAGGTAATAATAAATCAAGTTGTCGTTTTTCCAGGTTGAATAAGAAGCATTGGTGCTTTCATACTCAGCGCCAGCTACCAGTTCATGAAAGATATTGAGAAAAGTCTGATATCTGGTAGCCGAGAGCCCGGCTCTGAAGGTTCCTCCTGAAGTGTCATCGTTGAACGGACCGCTACCCCAGGCATAGCCGCTTCCCAGGTCCAGATAACGTGGATTATTGTCCCCCTTATAATAAAGGCGTCTGGGGACATCGTTTTTGGTGTAATAGAAAAACCCGTTAATAAGGGTCTCTTGGTCCAACTTATAATTACCAAAAACATTTACCATAAAAAGTTTCTGGCCGTGGATGTCCAGGGTAGCTATCTGAGGGTTGAAGGGAGAGATAAAGCTCGGATCCACACTCTGGTTGTTTTTATTAAAACTCAGGAGTAAAGTGGCCTGGAATTCTGAGGTGACCTGAGAACTAATCCGGAAAAGTGATTTAAAGTCTCCCGTTTTCCAGCTATACATAGGGTAAGGGATGTTGGCTGGGTCTCTCCAGGGAGAGAAGGGAGTGCTCTGGGCCCGGCGATTATACCTGAAATTGGTAAAATACCAGATTCTGTCGGGCATCAAGGCCCCTCCCAGACTTAGAGAAAAATCAAGATGATATTTATCTTCAATAGCCGGGAGGTTGGACATTCTATCCAGTTCGCTCTGATTCCAGAGACTGTGAGAGAATTTCCCCCCGGTAGCGAAGAAATTTAATTCTCCGGAAGATTTATTGCCACCAGAACTGGTTATCAGTTTAATAAAGGCTCCTTCCGAAGAATAATTTTCCACCGGGTGTCCGGCATTTTCTATTTCTATTTCTTCTACCCAGTCCACATTGATAGAGCTTAAGGGGGTATGGGTGATAGAATCGTTTATTTCGTTGCCCGAAAGAGTCAGAACATTCCCTCTGACTGTTGAACCGTTTACCGAAAAATTAAGGTTAAAAGGTGGAGTTTCTGGCACAACTCCCGGAGCCAGTTGAAGCCAGCTGGCCAGATCCTTGGTTTTAGGCACATGGCTGAGGATATTTTTATCAATTAAATATGATATTCCTGGTTTCTCTTTATCCAGAGCGGGCAACGGATAGAGGAGTATCTTTTCTTCCGACTCATCGCTTTCGCTGACTTCAAGAGCCACCGGAAGGCTGAGGGTTTTCCCGGTTTCAACTTTGATGCCATTGATTATGGCCGTCTTATAACCAGGAGTCTCAACCGCCATTTTGTAGATTCCCGTGGGTAATTGGTGGAAGAAATAGTAGCCGTTCTTTCTTGTCAGGAAGTATTGAATGCCAATCAAGCTCGGAGATGATAGGTAGACATAAGCACCCTCAATGCTCTCGCCCTTTGGGCCAACAATTTTCCCCTTGATAGAGCCAGTCAGTTTAACAGAAGCCTCAAGGCCGATGGTTGTCAGAAAAACAGAACTGAACAGCAAACAGATAAGAAAACAAAGTGAAATCTTTTTAGTTTTTATCCTGACCACCGGTTCCTCCTTAAGCTACTGAAATTCTACTCCTCATTGGCTTTAAGATAAATTTCTTTACAACTGGTTGGCACTCAGCCAGAAATAAGATAAACATTATATATTTTTTTATTGTTTTTTGTATCAAATTATTAAAACTTTTTGAAGGGCTAAAAAGTTACCCTTGGCGACTGTCCTGAGCTCAGCCGGTTTTTCCCAGCTGAGCCCGAGCCCAGGCTGCGGCTCCTATTAATCCGGCGTCATTGCCTAGGCTGGCCTTTTTTATCTGGCAGCTGGCAAAGCTGGCTGAGATAGACCTCTTTCTGGCTTCAGCTATAGCTGGCTTGAGCAGCCAATTTCCAGATTTCATCACGCCGCCGCCGATGATGATCTTTTCTGGATTGAGAAAGTTAATGATGATACCCAGAGCAATACCCAGAAAATAACCACAACGCTCAAAACTTCTTCGGGCTGCAGTCTCTCCTTTCAGAGCTCTTAGATAGACATCCCGAGCGGTAATTTCTTCATTTTTTCCAGAAAAAGCTTGATAATTCCGGACCAGAGCCGTAGCTGAAACCTCGGTTTCTAAACAACCGATGTTCCCACAATTACACTTCAATCCTTCCGGATTAACGGTGATGTGCCCCAGCTCTCCGGCAAAACCTCCCTTGCCCTGCCAGAGTTTGCCTTCCAAAATTATTCCCGAGCCCAAGCCCGTCCCTACCGTTAGAAAAACGAGACTCTGGACATTTCTCCCGCTCCCGTAAAGATACTCTCCGTAGGCCGCCAGATTGGCATCATTGTGGACGGCAAAAGGGACCGGGATTATTTTTTTTAAGGCTGAGAAAAGAGGAAAATTATTCAAGGCCGGATAATTTGGTGATTGCAGTATTCTTTTCTGTTTCAGACTGAAAAAGCCGGCAAACCCGAACCCGGCGGATCTTATTGACCCCGGGCTCTTGTCACTAAGCTCTATCCATAAATTTTGGATGAGTCGCAGCAGCGATTCTATATCAGGAGGGCTTGGAACCTGACTCTTGAAAATTACCCGACCCGATGAATTGATCAGGCCGTATTTAAGTTGAGTCCCGCCTAAATCAAACCCGGCAAAAACCTTTTCGGGCATGGTTCAAGGCACATCAGGAATAATCAGTTGGCGGTCGGGGGTTTGGTCTGGTTATCAGAGCCGTGTTCTTCTTTGGCGCTGCTGACTGCTTTCTTAAAATTCTTAATGCCTTCGCCCAGAGATTTGCCGAGGTCTGGTAGCTTTCTGGCTCCGAAAATGATGATGATGATAAGCAGGATTAATAAAAGTTCGGTCGGTCCGATTGACCCTAACATACAGGCCTCCTTGCGGAGTTCACTCAACCAGATTAGGTTTTCTCCGCTTTCAGATAAAAGTTACTCTACGGCTGGGAAAAAGTCAAGAAAAGGGTTGGTAGGCTCATCCCGAGCCTTGCCGGAGCGGTTGTAAGTTCGTCTGTTTTCAATTAAAATGAAAACCTAACTTGCCTTTATATCCTGATTGCCAGCGCCCTTTAACTGGATTCTGGAATGGTGAAAATGATGCAGGAAAGAATACGCAATTTTTCAATCATTGCCCATGTGGACCATGGCAAAAGCACCCTGGCTGATCGCTTTATAGAGCTGACCGGGGCTCTCTCCCCGCGCGAACTTAAAGAACAGGTGCTTGATACCATGGATCTGGAAAGAGAAAGGGGCATCACCATAAAAGCTCAAACCGCCCGACTGAAATACCTCAGCCGCTCGGGAGAAGAATATATCTTAAACCTGATTGACACTCCGGGGCATGTGGATTTTTCTTATGAGGTCTCACGGAGCCTGGCTGCTTGTGAGGGAGCGTTGCTGGTCATTGATGCTTCGCAGGGCGTTGAGGCTCAGACTCTGGCTAACGCTTACCTGGCCATTCAGAATGATCTGGTCATCATCCCGGTGGTCAACAAAATTGACCTGCCTCAAGCTGACATCCAGATGACCCTGGAACAGCTGGAACACATCGTGGGCATAAAGTCTGAAGAAGCTCTGCTGGTTTCAGCTAAAAAAGGCACCGGAGTGGAGGAGGTCCTGGAAAGCATCGTTCAGAGGATTCCGCCGCCTAAAGGTAGTTCAGCCTCGCCGCTTAAAGCTCTCCTTTTTGATTCATGGTTTGATGCTTATCGGGGGGTGGTGGTGTTGGTCAGGGTAGTTGATGGGCAGCTGAAAACTGGAGACCAGATTGTTCTGATGTCCACCGGTGCCGAATATCAGGTTGAGGAGATTGGTTATCTGACACCAAAACCAGTTAAGGTCGGGGCGCTCAGTACCGGGGAAGTAGGTTACTTGATTGCGGGGATAAAGAATCTGGCCCATGCCCAAATTGGCGAAACCATCACTCATCGGCTGCGGCCGGCCGAGCAGCCCCTTCCGGGTTTCAAGGAGTCCAAGCCGATGGTTTTCTGTGGCCTTTATCCTTCGGGCGAGAGTAGCATTGAAGACTTGCGGGATGCTCTGGAGAAATTGAGGCTTAACGACGCCTCTTTCCATTTTGAGCCCGAGCATTCCCCGGCTCTGGGTTTTGGCTTCAGGGCAGGATTCCTGGGTTTGCTCCACCGAGAGATTGTCCAGGAAAGGCTGGAGCGGGAATTTAATCTCAGCCTTATTACCACCGCTCCCAGCGTCAGCTACCGGGTGGTAACCACCAAAGGAGAAACTCTTGAAGTTCACAATCCTTCAGAATTGCCCGAGCCCCAGTTTATTGAGAGAATTGAGGAACCGATTATTGAGGCTCTGATTTTGACTCCGGACCGATATCTGGGCAACCTCCTCCAGCTTCTGGATGACCGGCGTGGTGAACAGAAAAAAATGGAATACATCTCAACCAGCCGGGTGCTGTTGGATTATCTGTTGCCTTTGAGTGAGGTGGTTTTTGATTTTTACAATCAGCTCAAGTCCCTCTCCCAGGGCTATGCCTCCATGGATTATGAGCTGGCTGGCTACCGGGAAGCTCCTCTGGTAAAACTTGATATTCTGGTTAATTATGAAGAGGTTGACGCCCTGTCAGCTATCGTTCCTAAAGATAAAGCTTACCGAGTCGGCAGGTCTTTGGTGGAAAAATTACGTCAGGTTATTCCCCGCCAGCAGTTTGAAGTGGTGTTGCAAGCAGCCATCGGTAAGCGAGTCATCGCCCGGGAAACTATTAAACCTTTTCGCAAAGACGTTCTGGCTAAGCTCTATGGCGGTGATTACACCCGTAAGATGAAGGTCCTGGAGAAACAAAAGGAAGGCAAGAAACGGATGAAGCGTGTCGGACGGATAGATATTCCTCAGGAAGCTTTTCTGGCAATTCTGGAACTTAAATAGCTGTTTCGTTTATAATAGCCCAAGTTAAGCTTTTTTAGGTTATTAAGAAGTGGGCATTTTATGAAGCGCCAGAAAATAAATGAGGGGGTTTTAATGGAAGAGAAGAAATTAGTTTCTTTTCTGAAGCAGGCAGCTGAAGTTCTTAAAGATTTTTTCCCGGTAAGCTCGTCCGTTTTATTTCCTGTTATCTATGCTTCTCTCCTCTGGGCTCTGAATCGCCGCACCCAGGTCAAAGATAAAATTCTGGAGATTAGAATCTGGCTGGAGCCAGAGGCTTTGAAGAATAAACCAGAGGAGTTTATTCTCAACTTTTTTGAATCCGCTCCAGAACTTAGAAAGACTTACGCTCAGGAACTGAAGGAAAAGAATCTCAGGGTCTTAAAGCCGGCATTCCAGGCTCTTTATCCTATCCTCGGTTTGGAGGATCCATTTCTGGAAAAACTCTTTTCAGCAGAACTTGAGCGCCAGGATTATGGCCAGATAGTCGCTGATTTCAAGCCCCGAATTAATAAAGCAGTTTCCGAGATAGAAGCAGCCAGCTCTAAGAATAATTTTTGGAAGACGGTGGAAAACCTGACCGAAGAATTCTTGGATCTTGGCTGGGCCCTGTTGAGCGAAAGTGAGGTCAGAAAAAAATTGAAGGAAGCCCTGGAGAAGACGGAGAACGAGAACCAGGAGGAATGATGGGCACAAAGCGGCAACCTTTTCCAGAAAAATTATTATCAGAAACAAATCTCAAACTTTCTGTTCAAACTGTCATAATTCTGTCCTTGGTTGTTATGCTGATGGCCTGCGCTTCTTCCCTCTCTCAAGCTAAATTGACCCTGGCTCAAGCTCAGGTTCTGGAACGTTCTTTTCAGACAGAACAGGCTTTGGCCCTCTACCGCAGGACACTCAATGAAGCCAGCCGTGAGGTCAGAAAAAGACCTTCAGCTCAAGGGTATCTGATGAAAGGTTTGGCCGAGTTCAAGCTCAGTCGGTGGGCTGACGCCGCCCAGAGTTTCAGCCTGGCAGCTTCCCTGGGAGAGGATAAGGCTGAGAGCTGGGCTAAAGAAGTCAGCCTTTACGGGCTGGCTCTTTCTTTTGAAGAACAGGGCCTGGAAAAACCGGCTGTTCGCCTCTTCTCAATTCTGAGCGAGAAAGGAAAGTTTTCACCCCTAACCAGAGCCTCGCTGGGCAAAGTTATAGACCATCGCCTCGGTTCTTTGAACGATAATCCTTCCAGCCAGCAGGATAAAATCCTTAGTGATTCTATAAAAATAGTAGAGAAAGCTCTAGCTGATGATCCCGGTTGCGGTTTTTATCATTATCTTCTGAGCCAGCTTTTGAGCCACCAGGAAAAGTACCAGGAGAGTTTTGAAGAGGCGGTCATGGCCAGAGAACTGGGGCTGCCGTCAGAAGAGATTCACCGGGATAATGATAACCAAATCATCTTTTGCTATCGCAGTTTGAAACAATCAATGGAGCAAGCTGAGTTTACCCAATTTAATAAAACCTATAAAAACTGGATTCAGAGATGGAAATGGCCTGACGAGCAGACCCCGGACTGGAAGAGGAGGTAAAAATGCTACCGGCCATTGCCTGGAAAAGGGAAGCGGTGGTCATGGTGGACCAGCGCCTGCTGCCCTGGAAAGAGAAATATCTCACCCTGAGGACTGTGGAGCAGGTGGCAACCGCCGTTGAAGATATGGTGATAAGGGGGGCACCGGCCATCGGAATAGCCGCGGCTTATGGTCTGGCTCTGGGAATAAGGAGCCTGAAATCAGGGACTGACCTGGAAAAAGAATTTAATAAATTTTATCGTCGTTTATGGCAGACCAGGCCGACCGCCAGGAATCTTTTCTGGGCCCTGGAAAAAATGAAGCGGGTTTTTGAAGAGAATAAGGAATCAGGTCTCAGCCGGTTAAAAAAAATCATGCTGGCCGAGGCCCGGGCCATAGAAAAAGAAGACCTGGAAGTTAATAAAAGAATTGGCCAGAATGGAGAAAGCCTGATACCGGAAGGAGCTACCATCCTGACCCACTGCAATGCCGGAGCCCTGGCCACGGCCGGTTATGGCACAGCCCTGGGCGTTATCAGGTCTGCCTTTGCCCGCAAAAAGAAAATAAGAGTGCTGGCCTGTGAAACCAGGCCTTTCCTGCAGGGGGCTAGGCTGACTGTCTGGGAGCTGGACAGGGACCATATTCCCGTCACCCTGATAAGCGATAACATGGCTGGCTGGCTGATGCGGCGGGGCGAAATCAACCTGGTGATTGTCGGGGCTGACCGCATTGCCCGAAACGGCGATACGGCCAATAAAATCGGAACTTATTCCCTGGCCGTGCTGGCCCGAAAACATCGTATTCCGTTCTACGTGGCGGCCCCGCTGAGCACCTTTGATTTCAGTCTGAGCAGCGGCCGGGATATTCCGATTGAAGAGAGAAGCCCGGAAGAGGTTAGAAAGATACGCGGTCAATTAATTACCTTGCCTGATGTTCCGGTTAAAAACCCGGCTTTTGATGTGACTCCGGCCAGGCTGATTTCGGCCCTCATCACCGAGAAAGGCGTTCTCAGGCCGCCCTTTTCTGCAGCGATTAAGCAGATAAGAAGCCAGCTATGAGCGGTGTCTTAAAGAATCAAAAAGGAATGAACATCGTCGGCCAGGGCGGTAAAATTATCATTTTCACTTTGCCTTCATTACTGGCAGCCTTATACCTCCACCGACAGTTTCCCGGTGGTGAAGAGGCGCTTCGTCCAGGATTTAGTGGCCTGAAAAGTCATTGAGAACCTGATCGGGTGGTAGTCAGTTTGGCCGTCTTAGGCTAAAATATTTCTGTCAGGTGCTGACAGGAGAACAGGATGGCTGGAAGGAAAAAACCCAGATTGCTGCTGGCGATAGAAACCTCCTGCGATGAAACCTCGGCCGCGGTTCTGGAAAAGGGCAGGATTCTCAGCAATATCATTCTGTCCCAGGACGAAATTCATTCGCCCTATGGCGGGGTGGTGCCTGAGCTGGCTTCAAGACAGCACATCAAATCCATTGATTATGTAGTCAAAGAGAGTTTATCTCAATCGGATGTTAGGCTCCAGGACATAGATATTTTTGCGGTCACCCAGGGGCCTGGTCTCATCGGCTCGCTCCTGGTTGGTTTAACCTTTGCCAAAGGGCTGGCCTATTATTTTAAGAGACCGCTCATCGGAGTTGACCATCTTCAAGCTCACATTGAAGCCTCCTTTCTGGAAAATGATGGGATTAGATTTCCGGTTCTGGCCCTGCTGGTTTCCGGGGGGCACACCTCCCTCTATTTCTTGGAGAAGCCGCTCAGCTACCGGTTATTGGGGAAAACGCGCGACGATGCCGCCGGCGAATGCCTGGATAAGGTGGCCAAGTTCCTCCAGTTGGGTTATCCCGGCGGCCCGGTCATTGAGAAACAGGCAAAAGGTGGGGATGCCCGGCGTTTCAAATTTTCGCTACCCCGGATGAAAGCCTCGGGGTATGATTTCAGCTTTTCCGGGCTGAAGACCGCTGCTCTGAAAATAATCCGGGAAAACGGCCTGAACGCCAGCCACCAATTGCTCAGCGATTTTCTGGCCAGCTTTGAGGAAACGGTGGCCAGAGCCCTGCTGGAGAACGTTCATAAAGCCCTGGAAGAATACCGGCCGGCTTCCCTGATTCTCTGCGGCGGGGTGGCCCGCAACACCAGGTTAAGGACCAGATTTTCTGAACTAGCCGCAGATTATCATCTTCCAGCTTTTATCCCTTCGCCCCGACTCTGCACAGATAACGCCGGAATGGTCGGAGCTCTGGCCTGGAAGAAGTATCTGAGTTCGGCAGTGAGCGTCACAGACCTTGACCTGGATGCCTACCCCAGATAAGAATTTATGGCGAGCCTTTTGTGCTTTTTATTGAAGTCTTTATAATCCAGACCTCATTTGCTGAGTTTTACTTTTTAATTGGCCTAACCTGAGCTGCCGGACAGACAAGAATGTAAATGATGAGAAAATTCTTGTCGCTCATCAGTCTTCTTAATGAGCTCTTTACAAAACTTTCTATCCTGATAATCGTATCATTAAAAAGAGGTTTGAGTTTGCTTTAAGGACAAGGCTTCTGTTAAACTTGATTAGAAATATTTTAAGAGAAAAAGTCAGGAGGCTTCTGGTGGAAAAAAGGCCGATTAAGTTAATAACCTTAGCTATTCTGGCGATAATATTTCTGGATTCAGGGATTTGGTCACAGGAAAGTCAAACCAAAGAAATTTCTCTCAGCCTGGAAGACGCCATCTTCCGGGCCTTAAAGCACAATCTCAACCTGATAGCTGAAGTCTACTCCACGGAAAAAGCCATGGAATCGGTCTCTCTGGCTAAGGAAATATTTTTGCCCAGTCTGGAATTTAGTTACGAAAACAGCCGGAACGAAAGACCTTCCACCTGGTGGATTCAGGGGTCCGGAACTTACATCACCAGGACCCAGAATTATGAAACCAGGTTGGCCCAGCGGATTCCTCTGGGGGGAACGATATCCCTGGCGGCTTCAAATTACACCACCAACACCAACCAGATGTTCCAGCTATTCAATCCTTATTATGATACCCAGCTCAGGTTTAGTTTCGTTCAGCCCTTGCTGAAGAACTTCGGGCCAAGGATCTCCAAGAAGGAAATTGTTATCGCCCGCCAGAATTATGCGATTTCAGAAGCTCAGCTTAAAAGCCAGGTCATGGAGACCATCTATCAGGTAGAGGAAGCTTACTGGAATCTGGTTCTGGCCAGAGAAAACCTCAAGGTTAAACAGCAATCCTTGCAGCTGGCTAACGACCAGTTAGCCAAGACCAAAAAAGAGATTGAAGTAGGACAGCAGGCAGCCATTGAAATCCTAAATGTCCAGGCCGCTGCTTCCCAGAGAGAGGCGGAGATTGTCCAGGCCGAAGCTTCAGTCAGAACGGCCGAAGACCGCTTAAAAGTCATGCTCAACCTGGTCAGCGGAACCGAGCTGAAATCAATCAGGATAATACCCACCGAGAAGCCAGAATTCAAACCGGTGCGGGTCAGCCTGGAAGAAGCTCTGCAAATCGCCCTGGTCAACCGTCCTGACCTTCAGGTCAACAATCTGACTATTGAGAATAAGAGATTTAATTTTGAGGTAGCCCGAAATCAGCTCTTGCCCCAACTGGACTTAAGTCTTTCTTACTGGAGTCCCGGGGTCTCTGGGGACAGGTTGATTTATCGGGATAATAACCCCTGGACGGGCGAAGTAGTTGACAAAATTCCGGGTGGAGTCTGGGATTCCTTCCGGGATGCGACCAAATTCCTTTACAGTAACTGGTCAGTGGGTTTCACCCTTACCATCCCCCTGGCTGATTTGGTCAGCCGCTCTCAACTGGCGCTGGCTAAAACCGAATTGGCCGAAGCCCAGGCCAAGCAAAAAGCCCAGGAACAGCAGGCCATGTTTGAAGTGAGCGAAGCCGTCCAGAACATTGAAGCCCTGGCCAAAAGCGTGGATGCTTTCAAAGTGGCCAGAGAGTACGCCGAAAAGCGCCTGGAAGCTGAAACCCGAAAATTGACTGTCGGACTGACCACCAGTTTCTTTGTCCTTGATGCTCAGGAAAAACTGGCCGAAGCCCGGTCGGCCGAGCTTAAAGCTCTGGTGGACTATAACCTGGCTCTGGCCCGACTGGAAAAAGTCCTGGGCACGATTCTGGAAGTCCGGAAGGTCAGCCTGGCTGACGTCGGGCAGAAGTAATTCTGGTTGAGCCTCCGGGCGGGGTTGTGTTAATATTGATTCGTGAAAATCTCGGCGGTTATCGTTACTTATAACAATGAAAAAAAAATCATTGGCTGCCTGGAATCACTTCAAGGAATAGTTGATGAAATTGTGGTGGTTGATAGCTGCAGCACTGACCTGACCCGAAAAATCGCTTCTTACTTCACCCCACAGGTTTATAAGCATCCTTCGCCGGATTATGCTGAGTTAAAGAAATTTGGACAGCAGAAGGCCAATTTTGATTGGGTCCTTTCTCTGGAGCCAGATGAAAGATTGTCCCGAAGGCTGAAACTGGAGTTGCTCAAAATCAAAGATCAGCCGGATGAAGCTGAAGGGTATTTGATTCCCAGACGAAGCTTTTACCTCGGTCGCTGGATAAAGCATTCGGGTTGGTATCCCAACCGCAGAATCAGACTTTACCGCAAAGAAAAAGGCTTCTGGGTCAAAAAGCCTTTCCAGGTTTCTCTGAATTTTTCCGGTAAGGTAAAGGACATAAAATATCCGATAGAGCATTTAGCCTTTGCCTCTATCTCCGAACATGTCAGCTATCTCAACCGCATCTCAGAACGCAGGGCTCAGGAGTTGTACCTGAAGAGAAAAAAGGCTCGCTGTTATCATTTTTGCCTGGGACCCTGTCTCAAGTTTTTCAATATTTATTTCTTGAAGGGTGGCTGGCTTGATGGCTTCGCCGGGCTGGTGATTTCGGCCCTGTCAGCCTATGGGGTTTTCCTGAAATATGCCAAGTTGAAA
>Ga0078972_1009239_pt1 | contig 19659 bp, 17 predicted proteins | sample YelNatPaOPGAMG01_FD_67568 | JGI IMG/M metagenome (GOLD analysis project Ga0078972, IMG submission 67568) | Hot spring thermophilic microbial communities from Obsidian Pool, Yellowstone National Park, USA - OP-RAMG-01 (SPADES assembly) (version 2) | ecosystem: Environmental > Aquatic > Thermal...
AAGGATGCTCGTAATCGGGACAAAGGTGTTAAAAAGCTCAAAGAGCAAGTTCGTTCTGATCGGCTAACCAAAGAGAATATTAACAAGCGTGGTTACAAAATTTCGGTTCATTCGTAAATAAAGTGGGATTTAGCAATGAAAATAGGTGTATAAAGGAAAATAAATAAAAAAGCATCGGTCACCAAACCTGATATAATTTATATTATTAACAACAAATTATATGTAGGAGGTAACCGATGCAACAATTATATAATATCAAAAAACTGATAAATATTCCACAATATAAAGTAACCGAAATTATTTTAAACACTGAGAAAGAAATCCATATAAAATTAGAACCATATAAAAGAAAGCCGTTTATTTGTTCATATTGTGGACAAGTCCACAAAACTGGGTATCACGGGAAAGAAGAAACAGTAGTAAGGGATTTACCTGTCTTTGGCAAAAAAACATATTTATATGTGACCAAAAGAAGATATTTATGTCCAAAAGATAATTGTATACACATAGAAGAAGTATCTTGGTTAAAGAAATGGTCAAGGGTTACTTATAGATATGCCAAAGAAGTGAATAGATTAACAGCTATAACCACCAATCAAGAAGCAGGTTGGTTTTTAGGATTAGATGACGAGGTGGTGTATCGGATAGACAAAGAAATGCTTGAGGAAGAATATGAGAAGAAACTACAACCTCCGCCCCCAGCAATTCACATAAGTATTGATGAAGTAAGTTATCGCAAATACCATCATTATTTGACTAATGTTGTGGATGTAGATAAGAAACTGGTTATCTGGAACGAGAAAGGCAGAAAGGCGGAAGTTCTTGATAGATATTATGTTGGCATTGGCGAGAAAGCTTGTGAGAAAATAAGATCAGTGGCATTGGATGGAGCAAGGACATACATCAGTTCCACAAATAGATATGCGGTCAATGCGACAATAGTTTACGATAAATTCCATATTTTTCAAAAGCTTAATTGGGCAGTTGATATGACGAGGAAACTGGAATTAAACAAAGCTCGCAAAGGCGGGAATAAAGAACTGATTAGTTTAATTAATTGCAAGCAGAGATTTATTCTGTTGAAAAACAAAAGTAAACTTACTAAGAATCAGGCAAAATATTTAAAGAAACTTTGTGAAATTAACAGACCGATATACGAAGCTATGCTATTAAAAGAAAGTTTTTTAAAGATATATGACTTCTATAGGCCAAAAGATGCCAAAAGTTATCTTGAGAAATGGATTAAAGAAACGCTTTCAAGCGAGGTGGAGATGTTTAAAATTATAGCAGAAAGTTTTCGTGATAAGATGCAATATATAATAAATTGGTTTAAAGTGAAAATCAGTTCAGCGATATCCGAAGGCATTAATAACAAAATTAAACGTCTCAAGCGGATGGCATATGGTTATAAAGATATTGAATATTTTAGGTTAAAAATTCATCAACATTGTGGGTTATTAAATCCAAGATTATATCCACAATAATTACGAAAGAACCATTTTTTATTTAAGTTTAGGTTTAAATAACAGATAATGAAGTAAACTTTTGTTTTAACTAAAAACTATAGTTGCAGATACAAGAGGTGAAAAAAGTTAGATGTGAAATGTTAAATTATAGATGTTGGATGATGAATTATGGAAGTGACTGCTTCGAAAGAAAAAGCAAGATGTTTACTCGCAGTGACTAAAAGCAAAGCTAACGCTTCCTGCCTGCCGTCGCACAAGAAAGCAACTCATCGCTTGCCTGCCGTCAGGCAGGCAATGACTTAGTCATATCCCCCTCACTCTACTCTCTCCCCATCGGGGAGAGAAGGTAAACCCAAAAACAGATTGCTTTGAAAGAGTTAGCAAGTAGTGAACTCGCAATGACTAAAGGCAAAGCAAGATTCCTGTCCCGACTGAAACGTTGGGGTGCGACTACGAATAAGGCAGGCAGTGACAAACAAATCCCCCTTAGTCCCCCTTTTCCAAAGTGGGATAATAGCACACTTTGGATGAGATTGCTTCGGAAGAAAAGCAGGATGTAAACTCGCAACGACTGCGTGGGATTGCTTCGGTAGTTTCAGCAGGATGCTTACTCGCCTGCCTGACGGCAGGCAGGCAATGACTTTGTCAATTTGTAAAGAGAAAATTCCAATCTCTGCCCCCCGACGCCTGCCTGACGGCAGGCAGGAAGCTTGCTTTGCCATTTCAGAGCAAGCTCCCCAGCACTCAATAACCCTCTTATATACTAAACTGTTTAAAGACAAAATTCTTTGCTACCCGAAAAATTTCCCAACCATCCCTTTAGTTGAGTGCTGGGCTACAATCGGGATTTATTTGCAACCTAACCCGAACAAGTCGGAACTAAAAAGTTTGTAAAGTTGAAACTTGCGATTTCTATTGAGAAAAAAATTATTTTATGCCATAAAAAGCAACAATTTCATGAATAAGAGACTAAAGGTTTGCCCTACAATTCATAATTCAAAATCCATAATTTATAATCCATCATTAATAATCCATAATTTATAATTCATCATCCATAATCCATAATTCGCCATTAACCATCTTAAAATCCCCCTTTGATTCCCTCCCGACGTATCGTCGGGGGGATATAGGGGGATTTACTTTTCACCTTTTCACTTCTCACCATTATTTATAATCCCTAATCCAAAATCCATAATTCAAAATTTAAACTCACTAATCCCCACTCTCCATCCCCAACTCCCCAACCCCTAACCCCGAGTCCCCATCCCTCAGCCACAATTTCACCGATCCTCACACCGCCACACAATATTTTCATTCACGCATGCCGGTTATGTTTCCTGTTCTAACATCCATTCTCCAGACACTCTCTAAAGCGGCAAGGGTTGTGTATGGTTTGCCATAGGCGCGGAAAAGCGCTGTTGAAACTTTTTGCCCTTCTTTGATTCTTTTACAGAACTGATAAAAGTTATCGCCTCTCTGAATTTTCAAAAGGAAAAAAACCAGCGAATAACTCTCGGCGTACCATAATTTTACGCTTTTATCATCGGCGTCTTCCAATGTTTTTATTCTCGTGAGGTCGGAAAGATTATATCCGCTTCCTTCTTTTATCTTTGACAGGTTTTCCTTAAGCCACAAGGGATGCGATCCTCCCCTCTCCACCTGAATATAAACAGCCATTCCTTCGCTTAACCACAAAGGGCTTTTATCGTAATCGCCGAAAAAACTATCAAAATATATATGAGTCAATTCATGGGCTAAAATTCCAAACCATTCATCGCTTTTATATAGATAAATTTTTTTCTCTCTTAAGTTTGCCGCTCCGCCGGACCAGGGGGGCCTTTTTGAGATCTCCTGATATTTTTGAGCAGTTGATGCGAGATATATGCTAACTTTTTCATCTCTTGTCCAGGGAGAAAAAGCGATAAGGTCAAGCATCATCTCTCCGTGAAGGGTCTCTAATTTGCTTTCTATTTCATTTATGTCTATATCCTTTTCAGCGTATATGTAAAAATGCCTTGTTTCTTTAAAATTAAAACCATCAGGAATCTTTGGGGCTTTTTTTATGCCGATATTTTTTTCTATCTCGCTTTCTATCCTTTCTTCTTTATAAATTTCCTGCGGAAGCGAAATCCCTTCTGATTTTACAAGCATTCTTTCATTTTTGTCTTCCTTTTTCCCCTCGGTATTTTCCCGGTATATTTGAGTGGTTATTATAACCGTTTGCGGTTGATAGTAGGTCGTGTCATTTTTTTTTTGTAAGATTATTGATTCTCTTTTTGTCGATTTGTTTAAAATTATTTTCTGGTTTTTTGAACTTTCTAAATCTTCGGATATATACTGATAAAGATATATTCCCCATATAAGAACCACCAGAAACCAGAATATTACTCTAAGTCGATATATTATATCCATTATTTAATTGTCCTCATCCTTACAAGCATCTCCGACATATTATTTATAAAAAGAGAAATAACGACTATAAAAAGCCCCTGACATAACGCCATAGCCCAGAGAGTTGATGATATCTCAAGTTCTAATAGATAACTTCTTAACCAGTAAACAAAAAACATAGATAGAGCAGATAGGACTGATAGTAATAATGTTTTTCTCCTGTTTAAAAATGTGGAAGCAAATGCAGGAGGCATTATGTATAAAAGCCAGCTCGGAGCCCAGTATGCCGTTATAAAATAAAAAACTACCGATGTGGTTATTATGTTAAATATAACGAGCCAAAACCTTATCGCGTTCATATGTTTGAATTTATATATGTTTTTAAAAACATAAAAGTTGATGATAAACTGTACGGCGAGGGTTAGTATGCTCGCTATGGTATAGTTCTTTTCAGGGTTTGAAAAAAATATAGCGAACAGAACTATTATTATTCCAAAAGGCGTAAATATGTAATTAAAAAAATGCATTTATTTCCTCCATATAGCAAGAACTCTTTTAACTCCATCGCTCAAATAATAATTATATATAAAATTGGGGCTTTTATTGTTGCCTATTTCCATTAAATCCTTTTCCATCATCCAGGATATAAAAATTCCCTTCTCATTTAATAAAGAACTAACTATCGGGTATAAATCATCAAATCTCGCAGCTGCTCTCTGAGTTGCTATATCATATCTGTTATTATGCGTTTTATCTATCATCTGGTTTAATATTCTTATATTTTCTAATTTTAATAACTGCTTTATCCAGATGAGAAAAAAAAACTTTTTTTTTCTCTGTTCCGAAAGGGTTATTCTCGCATTTTTTAGAACTATCGATAGCGGTATCGCTGGAAATCCAGCCCCGCTTCCAATATCAATAATCTCTTTATTTTTCAGTTCATCGGCAATGGGAAATTTTAAAACAATCAATGAGTCAATTATATGCCTTTCTATTATATTTTTTTCGTCTTTTTTAGATATTAAATTTATTTTTTTGTTTTTATCAATAACTTCTTTCGCGTAAGTGCTTAACTTTTCTATCGCTTCATCGTCCGCGTTTATAGAATAGTCCTTAATCGCTTTTTTTATTGATTCTTGCATATTTTCTTTTTTCTATCAAAACCCATATCAGTTGTATATCTGTTATTGTTATCCCGGGTATCCTGTACGCTTCGGCTAAATTCCGTGGTCTTATTCTGTCTAACTTCTGTCTTGTTTCTATTGAAAGTTCATTTATAGAATTGTAATCGAAATTTTTGGGGATTATAACATTCTCCATCTTTTTCATTTTCTCTATATCTCTTCTGTATCTTTCTATATAAACCGAATAAAATTTTTCATTTTTTGCCGCTTCCTTCGCATTTTCTATCTTCCATGGATATGTATCATAATTTTTAAAATCTTTATAATCTAAATTTTCTAAAAATTTATTGTATAACTCCTCGTATCTTTTAAATTTTTCTTCATATCTTGACTCTATCGTTTTAAGTTTAAAAGCGTATTTAATCAATCTCAAATCGGCATTATCCTGTCTTAAAATTATTCTGAACTCCGCTCTTGAAGTAAACATCCTGTATGGCTCATCCACTCCTCTCTTTATAAGATCGTCTATCATAACTCCGATATATGATTCCTCCCTTTTAAGAATAAATGGCTCTTCGCTTTTGAGTTTTAAGACAGCGTTTATTCCCGCTATAAGCCCCTGAGCGGCAGCTTCTTCATATCCGGTAGTTCCGTTAATCTGCCCCGCGAGGAAAAGATTTTCAACGATTTTTGATTCAAGAGAGTATTTAAGGTCCTGCGGGTCCGAGAGATCGTATTCTATGGCGTATCCCGGCCTTATTATCTGTGCGTCTTTTAATGAGTCAATTGACTTTATTATTTCCCATTGAACATCTTCACTTAAACTTGTGGAAAGCCCGTTTACATAATACTCGTTGGTGTTAAAACCTTCCGGTTCAAGGAATATATGATGCGTTTTATGATGCGGGAATTTGTAAATCTTATCTTCTATAGATGGGCAGTATCTCGGTCCTATCGTCTTTATCTTTCCTGAGTAAAGAGCGCTTTTTTTCAGGTTGGAGTTTATAATATCAAATGTTTTTTCATTCGTCCTTGTTATCCAGCAGGGAAGGAAATTTCTTTTATTTAACTCATAGAAATCTGTAAATATTGAAAAAGGGTTTGACGGATTGTCTGTCTCCTGTCTGTCACAGAGTTCAAATTTTATTCCCCTTGAGTTAAGTCGCATAGGAGTTCCGGTTTTCAATCTAAAAATCTTTAAACCGAGTTCTTTCAAACTATCGGATAAACCATCCGAAGGCGGGTCATTGTATCTTCCGCCTCTTGCGCTGAACTCTCCTATATGTATCATTCCTTTTAAAAAAGTTCCAGTTGTTAAAATTACAATCCTTGATGGGTAAAAAACATTTCTTATACTTAAAACTCCTTTAATTTTAGAGCTATCTATTTTAATTTTAAATGCTTCATCCTGTATCAGATAAAGATTTTCCTGCGATTCAATGATTTTTTTTGCTGTTATATGATAGAGTTTTTTATCGCATTGCGCCCTCGGAGATCTTACCGCCGGACCCCTTGATTTATTTAACATATGGTAGTTGATAGCCGCCGCATCCGCAATCTTTCCCATCGCCCCGCCAAGAGCGTCTATTTCCTTTATTATCTGCCCTTTTCCAACCCCGCCCATTGAAGGGTTGCAACTCATCTGTCCTATTGTGTCCAAATTCTGGGTTATAAGCAGGGTTTTGGCTCCCATTTTAGCCGAGATTAAGGAAGATTCTATCCCTGCGTGGCCACCGCCTACAACTATTACATCGAATTTATACGGATATTCAATCATATCAGTAAATCAAAAGTTTTATTATATTGGATGGGAAAATATGAGCGTAGTATATTAAAAATCCGTAAATAACGGATATTAAGACGCTGGCGATTGGATAAAAAAATATTTTTAAAACAGATAAATCAAATCTTGTTTTCATAAGTTTTATGAAATATACGATATAAAGCATCGCGAATATTAAATTTATGGTTGTAAATATAAAATCGCTTTTTAATGTCTCGGATAAGTACATAAATGGCTCCGCGATAATGCTTATAATGAGCATTGATATAATTATTTTAACAAGCGACGTATATATATCTGTATTTTTCCGTATTATCAAAAACCACAGGGCTGAAGGAACTAAAAAAACAAATATGATATAAAAACCTTTCAAAAAAAATGGAATGGAAATCATAAAAGCGAAAATCAATGTGTAGAGAAGGACTTTTAATATAGAAACCTCGTATTTTATATAAAAAACGGTAAGCGGGACGAACACAAAAAAACTTATAAAGAAACTTAAAAGATATGATGTTAGAAATTCTATTGAACTCGGCGATATTATCTGCGCCGTTTCAAATGAAAAATCCTTCGGAAAGTCATGAGGAGATATGGTGTCAAATGTAAGTTTTATTAAGACAAAGAATATAAGCAAAGGTATCAGTTTTTTTACGCTCATTTTTTCGCACTGGTTAATATATTCAGAAGGTTTTTTGAAAAAAGTTTTAATTAATTTAAGCATAATTATTTCCCCACGCAGAAATTTTTAAAAATATTTTTTAAAATATCGTCTGAAGTCGTTTTTCCTGTGATATCTTCAAGATGATTTAAAGACATTCTCAAATGCTCGGCAACAATCTCATAGTTTGAATCGGATAATATTTCCCTCGCTTTAATAAGTTCTTTTAAAGAATTTTCAAGGCACTGCTTCTGCCTCTGGGATGTTATTATTTCATCGTATGCGGAATCTATAACATTTTCTTCTGTATTTGATATCGTTGATAAAAGTTTATCTAAATTTTCGCCTGTCTTTGAAGAGGTATATAAAAAATCCTTCTCCTGTTTTGTCTTTTCTAAATCGGATTTAGAATATGTCTTTATCAGTTTCGCTCCTTTCTTCATATTTTTATTTATCATATCTACGGCGAGTTTATCGTCATCGGATTGCGGTTTTGAAACATCTTCCAAATAGATTATTATATCCGATGTTCTTATAGCGTTTTTCGTTCTCTCCATTCCCTCAATTTCTATCTTATCATTTGAGTTCGCCCTTATCCCTGCGGTATCTGTGAATATTGCCTTTATGCCTCCTATCTGAGTAACCGCTTCAATAGTATCTCTCGTGGTCCCGGGAATTTCAGAGGTTATTGCTCTTTCATATCCGAGTATTCTGTTTAAAAGAGACGATTTACCGCTGTTTGGCGAGCCGACTATGGCGATTTTAATTCCATTTTTTATAAAATTGGCTTTTTCATAACTCTTTACAAGTTTTTTAATATCGTTCATAGTTGACTCTATATTTTCTAAATAATTTGAGATATCTATATTTTCCATTTCTTCATAATTGTCGTCAATTCTAACTTCAATTTCAGATAATAAGTTTATTATAGAGTCCTTTATTAAATCAATTTTTCTTGAAAGTTTTCCGTTTGCCTGATTTATCGCTATTCTGTGCTGTTTCTCCGTCTCGGCTTTGATGAGTTCGTTTAAACCTTCCGCCTGAGATAAGTCCATTTTTCCGTTTATAAAAGCTCTAAAAGAAAACTCTCCTCTAATCGCCTGCCTCGCCCCGTTTTTTGTCAAAAGTTCTATTATTTTTTTAACTATATATGGAGAGTTATGGCAGAATATCTCTACCATATCCTCGCCTGTAAAACTTTTAGGATTTATGTATGCTATAACAATTGCTCTATCTATAATTTGATTGTTTTCATCCACTACTTTAAGAAGATATGAAACCCCATTTTTTGGTTCTTTTAAGGCGTTATCTGGTTTTAATATTTTTGATGATATATCAAAAGCGTTTCTGCCGCTGATTCTTATAACAGCTATAGTCCCGCCGGGACCCGTTGCAAGCGATGCTATTGTATCACTGTGGTTGTACATTTTCAGCGCTCGACTCGTTATTATTCTCCTGTGGCTGGTTCTGGGATTTGTCTGAATTTTCGTTTTGAGAGTCATCGCTCTTATGATATCTTATAACAATCCTTCTAAATCTTCCGTGTCCCTGAGAGTATGTGGTATAAGAAGGATAATTTTTATGCACTATATCGTGAACTATCTTTCTGAATGTAGATGGCATTGGTTTCATTCTGTAAGGTCTTCTTGTTCTGTTGATAAAATCAATCGCATGCTCCACATCTCTTTTGATTCTGTTTTCCGTTTTATTCCAGAATTCTTCGGTATCAATTCTAACGACTATTTTTTTATTCGGGTCTTTGTTTATTATAACACTTATTATCTGTTGGAGCGACAGTAGCCCCTTCGCTCCATCATATAGAAGCAATCCAGCGTCTTTGCTCTGAAAATTTATATAGACGCTGTTTGCTTTTTCGTCATAAACTTCTTCAAGTATTTTAAAGTCAATTTTGGACCTCATAAATATTTCCTTCATAACCTTCTTGACATCCTCAATTATATTTCCGCTCGGTTTAAAAGCATCATTCGTTATTTCTATATTTTTCCGAACCTCTTTCTGTTCTTTTTGGGGTTCTCCCCATATTTTTTCCCTTATGACAACGCATGCGTTTTTAGAACCTATTCCAAAAACGCCTTTTTTCTCTTCCTGAATTATTTCTACTTCAACCTGTTCTCTTGTAAGTCCAAGTTTTTCAAGCCCTTTCTCTATAGCGAGTTTTGTGGTTTCAGCTTCAATCTTAATTTCTCTCATCATTCCTCCTCAATTTTCCATATTTTTTTTAAGATAATAATTCTGAGCCATTGAAAACAAACTGTTAACTATCCAGTAGAGAACGAGCCCGCTTGGAAATGTCAGAAACATAAAGGTAAATATTATTGGCATCCATTTCATAATAGCCGCCTGCGACTGGTCGGTTGATGGTTGCGGGGTCAGATAATTCTGTAAAAACATAAGAACGCCCATAAAAATCGGCAGAACATAGTATGGGTCTTTAGCGGATAAATCTTTTATCCATAATATAAAGGCGGAGCCATGCAAATCCCAGGAGTTTCTGAGAGTTGTAAAAAGGGCGAAAAATATTGGAATCTGCAAAAGCATTGGCCAGCATCCCGAAAATGGATTTGCGCCGTATTTTTTATATAGTTGCATCAGTTCCATATTCATTCTCTGCGGGTCTTTTTTGTATCTTTCCTGAATTGATTTCATTTCGGGTTGCATCTGCTTCATTACAGCCATCGCTTTATACGATTTCATAGAGAGAGGAAGCATTATAATCTGTATGATTACGCTTAAAAGTATTATAGCGACTCCGTAGTTTTTAGTTATATTATAAAAATACTTGAGCATTGAGTTGAATATTTTAGCAAAAGGAGCGAAGAAACCGAAGTCAACGCTCAGATGAAGTCCGTTTTTAAAACTTTTTAAAAGAGAATAGTCCTTTGGACCGCAGTAAAATTTTATAGATTGTCTTTTGGTTTCTGAAGGGTTTAATATTATTTCTTTAGTAACAAGATTTATAAAAGGAGCTTTATGTTCATTTAGGGTTTCCTGAGAGTATTTTATCCCTGAAAAATTATTATCGTTCATCACGGCGAATAAAAAGTATCTGTTATCTATGGCGCTCCAAAGCCAGTCGCCCATATTGTAATCCGATTTTATCTTTTCAATTACCGGATTTTTTCTTCCTTCTCTCTGATATGAGTATATCGCCTGCCATAGAGTATGATTGTCTTTTTCTTCGCTTTTTACCGTATTCAGTCCGGGTCCAAGCGATAATTGTATCGGTTCTAATTTATAAATTCTGTTTGATTTATTTTTAATTTCAATTTCTAAAAGATTCATTGTGTTGTTTTTGGAGATGGTTAATTTCTTTGTAAATTCTAAATCTTTAGTTTTCGCTGATAGCGTAATAGAATCGACGCTTTGAGAGACCTTTTTATAATCCAGATTAATTGCGGAGCTTAAAAAAGGTTTTGATTTATCTATTATTAAATCCACATCCTGAACCGGTCCGCTGTATATTACGCTTTTAATTGAAAGATCCGAATTTAAAATATATCTGGCTTTATCATTTTTTAAAATATATTCTACATTCGTCGCCTGAGATTTTTTTTCTAATATTTTTTTGATATCAAGAGTCGATGGCTCTACTTCTTTTTTGTCTTGAATCGAAGAAGAAGTTTGTGTGGACTGTTGCTGGAGCGGTTTTGGCGGTGGCGCTATCCAGCTGAACCACACTATATAAATTAAAGTTGATAAGATAATAGCTATTACTAAATTTTTTTGCATCTAAACCTCCGTTGTTTTAGGGTTCGCTGAAAAACTCTAACGAAATAATTGAAAAGTGAGAAGTAAGCAAGTGAAAAGTGAAGAGTGAAATCCCCTTTTCATCCCCCCGACGTAACGTCGGGAGGGAAAGAGGGGGATTTACTTCTTATCTCTTACCTCTAACTTCTTACTTTTTTTATGTTATTTCTTTTGGCAAAAAACTTCGGCTTTTTGGCTGCGACTTTGTTATTGCTCGCTTACAGACTACTTCGTAGTATGCTCGCTCGCAAATGCCTCGTCTCGCTCAAAAAATCCTTTGTTTTTTGCTCAAATATACTTTTTCAGAGAACCCTATTTTAATGGATCGTAACCGCCTTTAGAAAAAGGGTTACATCTCAAGATTCTAATAATAGACAGAGCCGCCGCTTTTACTGGATTGTATTTTTTGAAAGCCTGTTTTGAATACACTGAACAACTTGGATAGAACCTGCAGGAGGTGGGTCCTATTATTATTCTTGCTGACTTAAAGCTAATCCATAGAAGGTCTATTGTCTTTAAATAAATTTTCTTTAATAAAAATTTTATTAAATTCATCTTCTAATTCTTTATACTTTCTTATTTTACATTCAGGCTTCGGTTTTACAACGAAAACGATTCTATCTATTATTCTTTCTCTATTTAACCTGAAAAATTCTCTTAAAATCCTTTTAATCTTATTTCTAATTGCCGCTTTCGCAATATTTCTGTTTATGGAAATCCCGAACTTAAATAAATCCACATCATCTTTTAAGAGAACATAAACAAAAAAATTTGGAGAATTTATTCTCCTTCCATTTTTTAAAACAAAAGAAAAAAGCCATTTGTCTTTAATCTTTAAATCAGAAAAACCAAATCTTTTCACGCTACTTTGGAATAAGATTCCATCTACCTTTTCTTCTTCTCGCAGATAAAACCCTTCTTCCCGCTTTAGTTTTCATTCTTGCTCTAAAGCCAATTGTCTTTTTTCTTTTTCTAACATTTGGTCTGTATGTCGGCAGCATAATAAATATATTATATCAAAAACTAAAGTGGTTTAACCCATATCTTTGAATAGAAAAAAATTGCTGGCTTTTAATTTGTCGCTTCCTTAATCCATATTTTTAACGATGATATGGTTATTATAAAAGCGAGTATTAGGATTATGGCGGTTAAAAACACATTTATATATCCCGTTGCATTTCTCATCGGTAAATAATTATCTTTTATATTCATTATTCCAGCGGTTGTCGTTGTTGTAATCATAAATATAAATGGAATGAGCGTTACAAACGAGTATATCTTTTTTGTTCTTTTAATTATATATGTTGTTGCTATAGCCAGAGCGATTGCGCTTAAAAGTTGATTTGCCGTGCCAAACATTGGCCATATGGTTCTAACATTTCCGGCTAAAAGCATCCATCCCCATAAAAAACTTACCAAGAAACTTGTAAATATTACAGAGAAAAAATTATTCATATTGCCAAGCGGCTTATATATTTTTCCTAAAGTTTCCTGAGTTAGATACCTTGCTACTCTCGTTCCTGCGTCAATCGTGGTAAGAATAAAAAGCGCTTCAAACATTATTGCAAAATGATACCAGTAAGATAGGATATTTTTCATAAATGGCAATTGCGAAAATATCTGCGCCATACCAACAGCGAGAGAGACAGCGCCGCCAGCCCTTCCTTCAAGTTTTTCTCCAATTTCTGCAGAAAGTTGCGGCAGATTTGAAACGGAAAGACCAAGTTTTTGAAAAACCTCTGGCGGAGTATTTATTGCAAAATAATCCCCGTAACTGAGGACCGTTGCCGCAATTAATGCCATAAGGGCAACGACACCTTCAGTTAACATTGCACCATAAGCAATTGCTCTTATCTGTTTTTCATTCATTATCATTTTAGGGGTTGTTCCGGAACTTATCAAACTGTGGAATCCAGATATTGCTCCACAGGCAATTGTTATGCAAACATATGGCCAGACCTTGCCGGGGATTATAGGTCCGCCGCCGTTTATAAATTCCGTAAACGCTGGAAAATTTATAGTTGGATTAACAAAAAAGATACCAATCGCAAGAAGTCCGATTGTTCCAATCTTTAAATATGAACTTAAATAGTCCCTTGGCGCAAGAAGAATCCAGACCGGAAGAATTGAAGCGAGCATTCCGTATGCAGCAAGAGAAACGGATATCGTATTTTTTGAGTAGATGAAGTATTTCGCTATTTCGCTTCTTGCAACTCTCTCGCCAAATACAACCGCTAAAAGAACCAGTACAACCCCGATTAAGGATGCTTCCGTTATTTTCTGTGGTCTCAGTTTTTCCATATATATACCGACAAATATAGCGATTGGAATCGTTGACGCTATTGTGAAAGTTCCCCAGGCGCTTTCGCTTAAAGCGTTTACCACTACCATAGCAAGCCCTGCTAAGGCGGTTATTATTATAAAAAAAACGGCTATACCGGTAGCGCTGCCTGCGACCTTTCCCGCCTCATTTTTGGCTATTTCAGTCAGAGAATTTCCATCATATCTAACCGACATAAAGAGTATAACCATATCGTGTACAGCGCCTGCCAGAACCGCTCCTATCAGTATCCATAAAAATCCCGGAAGATATCCAAATTGTGCGGCAAGCACAGGTCCAACGAGCGGTCCCGCTCCCGCGATAGCTGCAAAATGATGCCCGAAGAGAACCCATTTATTCGTTGGCTTGTAATCATAATCATTTCTTAATTTATATGCTGGCGTCTGACGGTCAGGGTCAATTACAAGTATTTTGGATATTATAAATGCAGCGTAAAATTTATAAAAAAGAGCGTAAACGCACAGAGCGATAATAATAAGCGTTATAGCTTTCATCTAACCTCCTAAAAATAATTTACATCTTTTCGTTTATAAAATCAATAAACTTTTTAAATTACTACTTCTTGAAATCCAGCCACCCCCACCCCGACCTAACGTCGGGATGCTTTTTTCAGAGCAAGCTCTGAAACTACAATAAGAAAACAAACAAAAAATTAATAAAGTATTAGCCAAAGCAAGATGAGATCGCCACGCTTCGCTCGCGATGACTGAAACCATTCATTCAAATCCCTCTTTAAATTCCCCCTTTGGAAAAGGGGGACAAAGGGGGATTTATTGTAGTTGCAAAGTTTACTTTGCTTACCAGTAGTAGCACCTGCCTGACGATGAGTTGCTTTCTTGCGCGCGGCAGGCAGGTGCTGCTACATTTTCTTCAGAGTAAACTCTGAAACTACAATAGGGATTTGTTTTGTAGGGCAATGCTTTAGCATTGCTTTTTTTCAAATTCCCCTTTTATTTTCCCCCTTTTGTAAAGGGGGAGATAGGGGGATTTTATTTGCTCCGACGCTACCTGCCTGACGGCAGGCAGGCATCGGAGCCCTACAATTCACAATCCAAAATCCCCCGAGCAAGCCCCGTTAGAAATCTCTGATTATAAGATGATTATCCAAAAGTTTTCTAATAGCATAGCATAGTCCGCAATTTCTAAACGGGGCAAGCTCGGGACTCCAAAATCCAAAATCCATAATTCATAATCCACAATCAACATCCATAATTTAACATCTCTCACAATTCTCACTTCTCACTTTCATTAGTGAACTGAACCAACTTCTGCGCTCCCAATAAAATCTAAAAAATATTTTTTATTAGTATTTTCGCTTATTTTACTAATGGCAAAATCCATAACCTCTAAATAAAGATCATCGTATTTATTAAGATAAGCAATAGATGAATAATCTGGTTTATGAATCATCTCCCAGAACTCAGAATTGTAACCCACATTCGTATTTTTAAAGCCGGTTCCGTAATGCTCAAGAAGATTTAAAATAAATACCGGAAAAAACCATTTAGAAACTTTCTTTATAGTGGATATATAATTAAGCGAATTAAGAATTAAAAAAAACTTTTCTACTGACTTTTGATATAGCGGAGTAAGAGAGATAACCATATCGCTTGCAGTTGAAAGCAGAATAATTTTTTCAAGTTCTTCTCTTATATCTGGATATGCCGATATCACGCTTCCTCCAATGCAAAGCGGCATAGCCCCGTATTTTTTAAGATAAAATCTATAATCGCCGTAAACAAAAAGCTCAGAAAGAGCTCTAAGTTTCGCTTTTGATTTTTTTACACTTTTAAAATTAACCTCAATTCTACCATACTCATAGCTGAATATTGTAACAATTCTATCCGCTTCATTAATGTCTCTGTGTCTTAAAACTATTCCTTTATCAGAATAATACATAATGATATTTTATAAAATAAAAAGACAATTTAACTGCAGCGTAAATCGCTATTTCTCTACCTTTATAATTTTTTATAAAATATCCTATATGAAACTTTCTCCAAAAGATTATTTTTATATATCTGCCGGAGTTATCGGACTTGCCATAGCGTTCAAACAGAGATATAGATTAAAATTCCTTGAGAGTTTTTTAAATGGGAACCTTTCAAAAAATCCTTTCCTTTCAGTTTTTAAAGGCATGCATAATGGAATAAATTACAGAATAACACTATCGTCAAGGAATGAGTTTTTAATAGGAGGTTTAAATCTTATTATCAAATTGGATATTAAAACCCCTGTTTCATTCCTCATTTATAGAAAAGGAACGAAACCGGTTCTCATTGATTATTTAAAATCCCGCGTTAAAACAAATAACCCAGAGATAGACGATATTATGGAAATAAGGATTAACAATGAATACCAATTTAAAAATCTGGAACCGATAATTCCAAATCTTCAGAATATAATAAAAATCGGTTTTGACAAGATAAAATCAGATGAATACAGCGTAACTCTTATAAAAACAATAAACTCAGATGATGAGGTTACTCCTGAGCTATTAAAACCTGCCCTTGAAGAAATCCATCTGATTAATCAAAAATTACAGAGACATATTTCCTAGTCGTGATTCTATCATCGTAGTGTAGATCTCTAATACATTCGCAAATCTTACTTTGCCTCAAGTCATGCCTGCCTGACACGGGGCAAGGAGCAACTCATTGTTAGGCAGGCGAGTTTGCGTCGTGCTGATACTACCGAAGCAATCTCTTCTTTGCTTAACTCTTTTCTCAGTTTTTCTAATCTTCTCTCCCCGATGGGGAGAGAATTAAAGTGAGGGGGAATTCCTCCAAAGTATTCTTAAAAAAATTATAAACTATGAATTTTGGATTATTAATTTAAACCGCGAGAATGATGAGAGCCCATTGCGATGCTACGATGGGAATTCGCTTTGCTCACACTACGCTCGCGATTATGTTAATCAAAAATAGAAAGAATTTTATTTAAAAGTTCTTCTCTGTTTTCAAAGGCACTAAATGACTTCCCTTCATCTAATTTTTCCATAACATCACTGTAAAAAGGAATCTTTATAACCTTTAACCCATTTAATTTTTGATAAACATCTTCTTTAGAATAAAAGAGTTTCGATGCTTTCCTGCAGTGCGGACAGACAAACTCTGACATATTCTCTATAACTGAATATATTTTTATATTAAGTTTATTAAGAAAATCAATCGCCTTTGAAACATCAAGCATCGAAATCTTTTGAGCGGTTGTAACTACGACCGCTCCGCTTATTTCCTTTATATACTGGCATATTGAAAGCGGCTCATCTCCGGTCCCCGGAGGAAGATCTATTATTAAATAATCAAGATCTCCCCATTCAAAATCGGATAAGAATTGTTTTATCACGGTCATCTTTATAGGACCTCTCCATATAAGCGCCTTGTCGGTTTCAGGAACTATGCTTCCCATAGAAACTATTTTTATTCCTTCCTTTAAAATTGGCTCAACATTATTTTCATCTTTTACCTGAAGAGGAATTCCTTCAATGCCCATCATTTTAGCGACTGATGGACCATGTATATCAGAATCTAAAATTCCAACCTTATACCCTTTTTTACTTAAAGCGAGAGAAATCAAAACGGAAATTGTGCTTTTACCGACGCCGCCTTTATTACTGATAACTACTATCTTGTTTTTTATTTTGGACATTCTTTCCTTTATTATATTTTCGCTGTGGTCTATATGAACATTATGCATAACGCCTCCTAATAAAATTATATAATAATTTTCTAATTTTAGTTTATAAAAATTGAATTATTTTATACAATTGATTTTAGAGCAAAAATATGAAATATTTAAAAGATTTAAAGGACCTGGTTAATAAAAGCAATAAAATATTGTTTTTTACAGGCGCAGGGATTTCAACCAATTCAGGCATTCCCGATTATCGAGGCCCTAAGGGCATCTGGAAAATAAGAGAACCGGTACATTTCAATGAATTTATAGAGAATGACGAGAAAAAGACGGAATACTGGAATTATATGCTTGAAGGTAGAAGTTTTTTTAACAATGCTAAACCTAACAAAGCCCATTATGCGATTGTTGAATTTGAAAAGTTAAATAAACTGATTGGGGTAGTTACTCAAAATATAGATAATTTGCACATAAAGGCGGGAACTTCAAAAGAAAAACTAATAGAACTACACGGCAACAATTCCACCGCTATATGTCTGAATTGTAATAGATTATTTGATACCAATTTAATTTTGAAAGAATTTGAGAAAACCAAACTGCCTCCTAAATGCAGTTGTGGAGGTTATCTAAAGCCAAATGTAGTTATGTTTGGAGAAACACTGGATTCGTATAAACTTTCACAGGCATTCAAATTAGCCGAGGAATGTGATTTATGTATAGCCATCGGCTCTACGCTTTCAGTTCAGCCAGCATCTCTGGTTTGCTATAGAGCGTGGGAAAAAGGAAAACCTTATGCTATTATAAACCATGGCAAAACTGAACACGACAATCTATCTACCTTAAAAATAGAAGACGATATAGAAATGGTTTTAAGTGATTTGATTTCAGGGATTTATGAAACTTTTACCAGGTAAAATTTTTCTTATCTTTATTTTATCTCTTTTATTTTTTACTTTACTCTATAAATATTCATTTTCAAAGTCCCAAAATCTTTATGAAGCGTTGTTTTATGAAAAACTTAAAGATAAAAAGGTAAAATGCCGCCTCTGTCCAAATATGTGCGTAATAAAAGAAAACGAATATGGAAAATGCAAGGCAAGAAAAAACATCGACGGAAAACTCTACTCAATGGTTTATGGAAAAATTGCGGCGATGCATATAGACCCTGTTGAAAAAAAGCCATTTTTTCACTTCCTTCCAAATACATTGATTTATTCAATCTCAACGACCGGCTGCAATATGAAATGTAAATTCTGCCAGAACTGGGAGATATCTCAGGTTTATCCCGATGAAGTGGAAACAAAGTTTATGACCCCAGAAGATTTAATAAAAGATGTAAAATCAAAGGGGATAAAGGCGATTGCATTTACTTATGGAGAGCCATCTATATTTTATGAATATACGCTTGATATAGCAAAATTGGCAAGGAAAAATGGTATAAAAACAGCGGTTGTAAGTGCCGGGTACATAAACCCCGAGCCGTTAAAAAAACTACTTCCTTATATTGACGCTTATAAAATAGACCTCAAAGGTTTTACAGATAAATTTTATGAAGATTTAACTTCAGGCAAACTTCCGCCTGTGTTAGAATCAATGAAAATAATAAAAAAGTCAGGCGTCTGGCTTGAGATAGTAAATCTTTTAATACCCGGATACAACGATGATGAAAAGGATATTAAAAGAATGGTTCTGTGGATAAAAGAGAATTTAGGCGACGAGGTTCCGCTTCATTTCACAAGGTTTTATCCAAATTATAAACTGACAAATCTTCCGCCAACGCCGATTGATACGCTAAAAAAAGCGAGAAAAATAGCCATAGATTTGGGGTTAAAATATGTTTATACCGGCAATATTCCGGATGTCGATGGTTCTACAACCTACTGTCCTAAATCAAATCAGGCGGCGATTATAAGAAACGGTTTTTCTGTTATTAAAAACAACCTTAACGAAAATGGAGTCTGCCCTGATGGTTCAAAGATTCCTGGAATTTGGAAATGAACTGGTAGATGAACGCTGATGGCAGGGCTTTCAATCCTGACGGATTGAATTGACGAAGTCATTGCCTGAACGTGCCCCCCGACGTTACGTCGGGGAGCAGAGATTGAAATTTTCTCTTTACAAATTATTGTAATCAAAAAATTTTGAAGCAATCCGACGAAGTCGTTGCGAGTAAACTTCTTGCTGGAGATTACGAAGCAATCTCTTCCAGAGTATGCTTAAAAAAATTATGGATTATGGATTGTGGAGTCCCGAGCTTGCTCGGGGGGACCTCAACAAGTTGAGGAGTCCAATGGAATCCTGACCTTGGTCAGGGATTTGTAATTGTAGCCGCACCTGCCTGACGGCAAACAGGGAGTTCACTCTGCGGTGGAAAAGTAGTTTCAGAGCTTGCTCTGAAAAAAGCATCCCGACGTAACGTCGGGGTGCGGCTACAAATCATAGGATGAGGCAAAGCAATCTTTGTCTGTCGTCAGACAGGACCCTTTGACAAG
>Ga0078972_1009240_pt1 | contig 19658 bp, 16 predicted proteins | sample YelNatPaOPGAMG01_FD_67568 | JGI IMG/M metagenome (GOLD analysis project Ga0078972, IMG submission 67568) | Hot spring thermophilic microbial communities from Obsidian Pool, Yellowstone National Park, USA - OP-RAMG-01 (SPADES assembly) (version 2) | ecosystem: Environmental > Aquatic > Thermal...
AGGGAATGCAGGGGCGCGAATTCCCCCCGCCCCCGGGGGGGGGAAAAAGCCGGGCTCCTGCATACCTTCCCGAGATTTACCCCAACCTGGAGAGCTCCTCATCCACGATCTTGGGGTCCAGCTTCTTGAAGAGGGGCTGCGACGGGCGCAGGGGCTGGCCGATGGGCAGGTGTGTCGGCTCCCAGCGGCCCACCCAGCCCTGGGGCTGGCAGGTAAGCACGCGGTGCGCGCCCTTGCCCGGCTCCTCGACCTGGCGGAAGAAGAGGTCACCCGCGATCTGGCCCTCGTAGCCCAGGTACTCGTGCAGCTTTTGGCAGGTGTGCGGCAGGAAGGGGCATAGCAGCAGCTTGAGCTGATCGATGGCCTGCAGGGCCACATAGAGCGCAGTGCCGGCGCGGGCGCGGTCCTGCTTGATGGCCAGCCAGGGGGCGCTCTGGTCGAGGTAGCGGTTCACCTGCTGCGCCAGGGCCATGGCCTGCCCCAGCGCCGCCTTGAAGTGGCAGCCCTGAAGCTGCTCGCCCACGGCGGCAAAAGCGGCCTCAGCCGCTGCGAGCAGGGCCCGGTCGCCCTCTTCCAGCTCGCCGGGCTCGGGCACGGCGCCGAAATGCTTGTAGGTGAAGGTTAGCACCCGGTTGGCCAGGTTGCCCCAGGTGGCTACCAGCTCGTCATTGGTGCGGCGCACAAACTCGGCCCACGAGAAATCGGTATCGGCCGTCTCGGGCCCGTTGGCGATCAGGTAATAGCGCAATGGGTCGGCATCATAGCGAGAGAGGAAATCGGGCAGCCACACGGCATAATGGCGGCTGGTGGAAAAACGCTTGCCCTCCATGGTCAGAAACTCGGCCGAGACGACGTCGTAGGGCAGGTTCAGCTCCGGGTGGGCGCCCATGAGCATGGCCGGCCAGATCACCGAGTGGAAGACGATATTGTCCTTGCCCATAAAGTAATAGTGGCGGGCGTCGGGGTTGCGCCACCAGCTTTCCCACAGGTCTGCATCGCCCTTGATGTAGCGCGCCCATTCCTGGGCTGCCGAGACGTAACCGATCACGGCGTCGAACCAGACGTAGATGCGCTTGTCGTCATACCCCGGCACCGGGATGGGCACGCCCCACTCCAGGTCGCGGGTAATGGCGCGCGGCTGCAGCCCCTCGTCGAGCAGACCCAGGGAGAAATGGCGCACATTGGGCCGCCAGTGCGTCTGAGCGTTGATCCACGTGCGCAGGCGGTCGCTAAAGGCGGGCAGGTCCAGGAAAAAATGCTCCGTCGGTTTGAACTCGGGCTCGCCGCCGCAGATCTTGCAGCGCGGGCTCACCAGGTCGGCCGGGTCCAGCTGGCGGCCGCAGAGGTCACACTGGTCGCCGCGGGCGTTGTCAAAGCCGCAGTGCGGGCAGGTGCCCTCCACATAGCGGTCGGGCAGGAAGCGGCCGTCCTGCGGGCAGTAGGTGCCGATGGCGGTGGCCGTCTTGATATAACCCTGCGCCAGCAGCCGGCGGAAGAAATCCTGTGTCGTCGCGGTGTGATTGGCCGTCGTGGTGCGCGTAAAGAGGTCGTAGGAGCAGCCCAGGGCCTGCAGGTTGCCGGCAATCTCGCGGTTGTAATAGTCCACCAACTCTTGCGGTGTCTTGCCCTCCTGCTCGGCGCGCACGGTGATGGGGGTGCCGTGCTCGTCGGTGCCGGAGACCATCAGCACGTCGTTGCCCAGCATGCGCTGAAAGCGGGCGAACACGTCGCTCGGCACTCCGAACGACGAGACATGCCCCAGGTGGCGAGAGCCCGAAGCGTAGGGCCAGGCGACGGCAATGAGTATTTTCTCCGGCATAGGTGATTCCTTTCAGGCAAGTTGCCGGATTATACCTCAGGAATGCACAGCAGAAAAGTCACGGCGCCCGCAGCTCGAAATGGCTGAACTCAAAGGTCGCTGTGTCATCCTCATGGCTGAGGCCGATCGTCAACCCGACTTTGCCCTCGGGCAGCGCGTCGTCTGCGAACTCGCCCACATACTGGTCGTTGACCAGCAGCACAAAGCGCGAGTTGCTGCCGACCACGGTCAGCCGGTTGACCTGGCCGGCGCAGGCAAGGGTGGGGCGCCACTCCAGCAGCGTCTTGTGCTCATCACCGTAATCGCGGTAGGCGGTACATTGCCCGTCGCCCCGCAGGCTAAAACCATAGGCGTCGTCGCCGTTGGCGCGGAAGATGACTCCACACTCCCCATCCGCGGGGCCGTTCACCTGCCGGGTCTGCACCGTCAGGTAAAAGTCGCTGACGGCATCCATCTCTGGGCAGGACCACCAGCTAAAGCTATCCAGCGCCCTGGCCTCCCAGCGGTAGGCGCCCCGCACGATCTCCTGCTTGCCGAGCGACAGTTCATCATCGGAGGTGCCCGTCTCCCAGCCGTTCTCGGTACGAAAGCTCCCGCCGATCACGACCGGGTAGTGGGTGGCCGCCAGTGCCAGTTGCAGGGCGGCCACCCGGCGCCATGCCTCCTCCTCACCTCGCTCTTCCCTGCTGCCGTCCCGCTCGCCTGCTTCTTCCGGGTCGAATGACATCTCCCGCCCCTCCCTCGCTGTAGGCCGTTTCTGCGCATCTCTGGGCCGTTATATCGCCCATGGCCCATGCCGACCCGATTATCCGCCGCTCGCGGCCTATTGTCAAGAGCTTCTTCAGGCGCATGGGGCGGCTATCTGCAGGGCCTGAGGTATCGCTCATGATGATAGCACTCCTGACATGAGGACCTCCCAGAGGCCCCGCACCTCTGGGAGGTCCAATAACGAGACGGGTTGTGCTGGGGGTATGCGCAGCGTGAGGCCCGGCAAGCGCCGGGCCTATTTCGAGGCCTTCCAGGCGTCGAGCTGTTTCTGCATTTCCTTGATAATCGTGTCGACGCCGGCTGCCTTGAGCTGGCCGATATAGTTGTTGATGGCGCTGTCTACATCCTCTACCTGGCCGTCGTTGATGGGCTGCCCGATCTCATCATTGACCGCCGTGACCTCGGCGATCTCATTCTTGACCGGCGTGCGGTCAAAGGTAAAGCCCAGCGCCTTGGAGGGCATGGCTGTGTCATTCATCTTTTTGGTGGCCTCCCAGGCGCCGATTTGGCTTGGGTCACGGTAGGCTACGTTAAACTGGTTGCCGAACATCCAGTCGGTATTGGGGTTGTAGCCCGAGTTCTCGCCGTTGACACCCTCGGGGAAGCCCATCAGGTTCTTGGCCTTGTCGACCCATACCCAGTGCTTACCCTCGATGCCGCGGCAGATGAGGGTGTACACATCCTTGTCGGTATTGAACTGTTCGAGGATCATCACGGCGTTTTCTTGCTTCTTGCAGCTGGCGCAGACGCCGTTCATCGTGGCCGTGCAGCCCGCCGTATCCAGGATCAAGGGATCGGTCAAGTTCTGGCTGATCCAGTCGAACCCGTACTTGTTCTTGATCTCGGCCGCGTTACCCGGCTTTTCCACGTGGTGCATGTAGATGTACTTGCCGGCGCGCACGGCCGCATCAGCCTCATCGGGGGTTTGCAGGTCCCTGGGGATGATGCCGTCGTCGACCAGTTGTTTGGTCAGCTTCATGCATTGCACATACTCGGGCTCCTGCGGCGTCAGCAAGACCTGCAACTTGTCGTCCTTGGCGCGGATGCCGACAATGCCGATGGAATCATCGATGGGGTCGATGCCCCAATACTGGTGCATCCAGTAGGTATCGCCGCCAGAGCCGCCGGTCCTCTTGCTCCAGTATTCAGGCGTAATCTTTTCCCCATCCCGCACCTTGGCCAGGAAGGGCACCATATCCTCCCAGCGCTTGATGCTGGCCGTATCGAGGCTGTACTTTTCGCCGATATCCTTGCGGACCTCAATGCCCCAGGGCTTGGGGAAGATCTGCTGGTTGATGACGGCGTAAATATGGCCCATGACGCGCGCGGCCTCCCACGTCGTCTTGGGCATCGAGGCCCACAATCCTGGTGCCTTGGAGGGCAGCAGATCGTCGAGGTTGGCCAGGTTGCCGTTGGCCACGTTCTGGACATAGCTGTTGATCCAGGGGGCCGTAAAGACGATGCCGCACTCTTCACCGGCGGCGAAGCGCATGGTCACCTTGTCGTTAAAGGCGCCCCAGTCGATGGGCTCGAGGATAACACGGGTGCTGATGCGGGGCTCGATGATCTTGTTGATTGCATCCTGGACCATCTGCAGGTCCCTGGGGACTACACCCGCATAGGTGTACTTGATCTCGACGATCTCGACCTTGGCCTCTGTGGGTTGCGGTGGGGTGGTGGCCTCTGCAGTAGGTGGGGCTTCAGTCGCCTCGGCAGCCTGGGCCTCTGTCGGTGCGGCAGCCTCAGTCGGCGCTGCGGGTTTTGGCGCACAGGCGGCAAGCAGAGCGCCCCCTGTGGCCATGCCCACCAGCCGCAGGAACTGGCGCCGGCTGATATCGGTGGATTTCTCTCCAGACATGTCCTTTCCCTCCTCAAGGTTCCCCGTCTATGAGCCCATCCGAAAAGCCTTTGCCGACGGCTCTCATGGCGCGAAGACGCCCACAAGGGGCTATGCTACGGCTTTTCGGATAGCCTCCATATGACCCGCACGAATATCCGCTACATCATTCCTCGCTGGGTATTGGGCAGCCTGCCGGCAGGCGGCATCACCTCCTTCCGAAAGACGTGATGCATAGTCCGTAAGGTCGCCATGACTTGTAATAAGCAAGTCGCTATTTCGCTATGCCCGATGCTTCGCAGCAGTGGCGCTGGAGCGCAAGGTCCGAAAAACAGTTGATGCTTCGCCACGGCAGGTTTACTTATTACGCGTTACTTATTGCTGGCCATAGCGACCTCACGCATTACGCGTTACTTGAGCGCGCCAATGGTAATACCCCTCACAAAGTAGCGCTGTACCATCAGGAACGCGAGCACGGCCGGCCCGGCCGCCAGCACAGCCATAGACATGCGCGCCGGTTGGATGGGGATAGAGACGCCGGTCGTCTGCGGGTTGGCGGCCAGGAACTGGATGTTGGTGATCAGCTTGTATAGCAGGTATTGCAGCGGGCTCAGGCGCGCATTGTCGATGTACAGCAGCGCCAGGAACCAGTCGTTCCAGTACATGAGCAGGTAAAAGAGGCCGACGGTCGCCAGGGGCGGCGTGGAGAGGGGCACCACAACCTGGAAAAAGATGCGCCACTCGCCCGCGCCGTCGATGCGCGCCGCCTCCAGGATCTCTTGTGGCAGTTGGGCGAAATACGTGCGCAGGATCAGGACATAGTAGGGCACCACCAGGTAGGGCAGAATGAGGGCGAGCAGGTTATCCTTGAGGTGCAGATAGCGGGTGACGAGGATGTAGGAAGGGATCAGCCCGCCACTGAACAGCATGGTAAAGAATACATAGAACGAGAGCACGCCGCGCAGCCGGAAATCCTGGCGCGAGAGGACATAGGCCAGCAGCGAGGCGCTCAGCAGCCCGACAATCGTGCCGGAGGCTGTGACCAGCGCGGTGACGCCGTAGGAGCGCAGCAACTGGTCGGGCACCCGGAGCACGTACTGGTAGGCATAAGTTGTGAATGCCCGCGGCAAGAGCGAGAACCCGTGCAGCGTGATCTCCTTCTCGGCAGAAAGGGAGATGGAGATGATGAGCACCATCGGGATCAAGCAGGCCACACTGACCGCGAGCAGGATGAGGTGGATGAGCAGCCGCCCTACTTGCTGCCGCAGGCGATAGGAACTGAACAGGCTGGGCCTCGGGACCATGAATCCCCCTCTGCGTAATGCGTAAAACGTAATCCGTAAGGCCGCCACTGCGAATCGTGTGTTGCTCCTCGGCAGTTCATCAACAGAGCTTCCTGTTGAGCAGCGAATACCCTCCGATAGCGCCTTTACGCATTACTTTATACTTGCTAGAAAAGGGCTCGCTCCGGGTTGATGCGCCGCACGACCCAGTTGACCAGCGAGATCAAGATGAGCCCCACGAGCGCCTGGTAGAACCCGGCGGCGGCTGCCATGCCGATGTCACTGATCTTGCGCAGGGAGCGATAGACAAAGGTATCGATCACATCGGTGGTCTGATAGAGCACTGGCTGGTCCTGCGTGACGTTAAAGAACAGGCCGAAATCGGCGTAAAAGATGCGGCCGACCTGCAGCAGGACGTTGGTGACGATCAGCGGCACCAGCAGGGGCAGGGTAATGTGGATGATCTGCTGCCACTTGTTGGCGCCGTCGATCTTGGCGGCCTCATAGTATTCGGGCAGAATGCCCATGATGCCGGCCAGGTAGACGATGCTCCAAAAGCCCACGCTCTTCCACAGGTTGACCACGGTGAGGATGGCGGGCCAGTATTGCGGCTCGTTGTACCAGCGGATGGGCTGCAGCCCCAGACTGACGATGATCTGGTTCACCCAGCCGATGGGGTTCATGCTCAAAAAGCCGAAGACGAAATAGCCGGCGATGACCCAGGAGATGAAATGGGGCAGAAACATGGCCGTCTGGTAAAAGCGGGCCCAGTAGCTCTGATAAATCTCGTTCATCAGGATGGCGACGGCGAGGGAGACGATCAGGGTGGTGGTGATAAAAAGGGCGTTCAGGACGACGGTGTTGTAGGTGATGCGCCAGGCGGTGCCGCGGGCAAAGAGGTATTCAAAGTTGGCCAGGCCGACCCACTTGCTGCCAAGGATACCCAGGTTGAAGCGGTAATCCTTAAAAGCGATGACCAGGCCGAACATGGGCAGGTAGGCAAAGATGAAAATCTGCACGATACCGGGCAAGCCCATGAGGAGCAGGGATAGATTGCGGCGCAGCCGGTGTCGCGAGCTGCGGCCCACCGCTGGGATGGCGCGGCTGGCGCCAGGTTTGGGGGCCAATGAGGGTTCTTTGATCATAGCACGGTTCCTGTTCTGTGGCGCGGCAGGCCGCCGCGTTTCCGTGGATAGGTCGCTTATGCTATAATCTGTAGACCTTGTGGACCTGGCAGGTTTCCCGAAACCTGCCCAGTCTCTATTCAGCATATCACGATCTTGTTCTCCTGTCGATGACATTCTGGTGCCATCGGCTGCCATGTTGGGAGTGCAAGACGAGTGACCAGAGAAGAGTTCGCCGCACAGGTTGCCGATGCCTGCGAGCACCTCTACGACCTGGTGTATCTGCGCACTCATCCCCTGCTGGATCTCCTGGTGCGCTCTGCCGGGCCGGAGAAAAAGCGCGCCCGCGAGCTGCACGGCATTCTGCTGGAGGCCATCAACGAGCTGGACCCCGGCCCCCAGGCCCCTGCCGGCGCCCAGGAATGCCGCCGGCACCGGCTGCTGATGCTGCGCTATGTGAAGGGGCTCGCCCCCCAGGCCGTGGCCGACCAGCTCATCCTCAGCCTGCGCCACTATTTCCGCGTCCAGTCTGCCGCCCTCGAGGATGTGGCCGCGATCCTGTGGGATCGCTATGTGGAGCGCCCCCCGGTTACTGCGGCCCCCACCCCTGACCCTGGGGAGGATGCGGCCCTCAGCCGGCTGGAGTTGCTGCGCCTGGAAGCGGCGCGGACGGTGCAGGCTGACCGCTTTGCCCGGCTGAGCGATGTGGTGCCGGGCGTGCTTCCGCTTTTGGCGGAGATGCTGCGCCAGCACGAGCTCCAGGTTCGCCTGCAGCTTGCCGCGACGCTGCCGGGCGCCTCGGTCGATCGGAGCCTGCTGCGCCAGATGCTCTTGGGGTTGCTGGGTTACCTGATCGAGAGTGCGCAGCGGGGTGCGCTCGTCCTGGCAGCGCAGGTCGAAGGCACAACCATCTGCCTGTCGCTGGCGCTGGAGCCGCCCGAGGCCATCGTGGCGCCCCCGCCGGCCGATGACGGCGACCGCCTGCCGGCACTGGCGGAGATGGCGGCCATCACTGGTGCCCGAATCCTGCCCTGCTATGCCGGCCCGCGTATCGCTGGTTTTGAGGTGCGCCTGCCTGTGGCCGAGCGGACGGTGCTGGTGGTCGACGACAATGAGGACGTCCTCGCCCTCTTCCGCAGCTTCCTCAGCCCTCACCGCTACCGGGTAGTCACCGAGCGTGCTGCCCGGGCAGTGCTGGACAGGGCGCGGCAGATTCAGCCCTACGCTATCACCCTCGACCTGATGATGCCTGGGCAGGATGGCTGGGATGTGCTGCAGTCGCTCCTCAACCATCCGGAGACCCGCCATATCCCCGTTATCATCTGCTCGGTGCTTAAGCAGAAAGAGCTGGCGCTCTCCCTGGGCGCAGCGGCCTTTCTGGCCAAGCCGATCACGGAGCAGGCCTTGCTGGCGGCCCTGGAGGCGCTGGAGCGTTAGTGACCGTGCTGTCGGCGACCGCCTGTACCCAGCGCACAACTTCGGAGGGCGTCATGCCCCCTGCCCGGGCGATGGTGATGGCGCCGGGCAGGGCCTGCTCATTGCCGATCTCATCCTGCCCCGAAACGACGACGACCGGGATAGCCTGCCACCCCGGGCGCTGCCTCAGGCGGTCGATCACTTGCCGGCCGTCCATGTCTGGCAGGCCGAGGTCGAGGAACACCAGGTCGGGCTGGTGGAGAGCCGGCAGAGACAGGGCTTCCTGGCCGTTGTACGCACAGATGGCCTGGTAGCGGCGCACCGGGTTATCCTCGAGGATGCGGCTCATCAGCAGGACGAAATCCGGGTCATCATCCACCACCAGCACCCTGTCCACCCGCTCTCCAAAGCGGTGCAGCACGTCCCACACGCTTTGACGCGACACTGGCTTGATCAGGTATCCATCGACCTCAGGTTGGTGCGGCGCTTCGCGGGCCGGCAGGGGGCACACCACGAGCGGCAGGGAGGGCAGGCCCCAGCTCTGGGCCAGCCTTTCTGCCCCCCCGGCTTGATGGTCCAGGCAAGATTGGTCCACGACGGCAAGTTGGGGCATCAGCTGATTGGCGACCCGCCGTGCCTGCTCCAGGTCGGGCACGACCAGGGTGCGCAGGCCGCGCACATAGCGCTGCAGGAGTGTCGCCGCCGGCTGGCTGCGCGTGACGGCCAACATAATGGGCTCTGCTGCCCTGCCCGTGGGCGGGGCGGTTGGCCTGGGTGTGGCCGGGCCAGCCGGCCCAATGGGCAGGCTGAAATGGAATGTGCTGCCCTGCCCCACCTCGCTCTCCACCCAGATGCGCCCCCCATGCAGAGACACAAAGCGCTGGCTGATGGCCAGGCCCAACCCCACGCCCCCTTGTGGGCGCCGCGTGCTGCCGTCGGCCTGGCGGAACTCTTCGAAAATGCGCGCGCGGTCCTCTGGGGCGATGCCGACGCCGGTGTCGGTCACACTAAAGATCACTTCCTCACCCTGGCGACGGGCGCGGATGGTGACGGAGCCCTGATCGGTAAAGCGCGCGGCATTGTTCAGCAGGTTGAAAAGCACTTGCCGGATGCGTGTGGGATCCAGCTGCAGTGTGGGCAGGCCGGGCTCGATATGGGTGTGCAGCGCCAACCCCTTGGCCTCCACCAGGCTGCGCGCCGTGCCGACGGCCTCCTGCACCAGCTCTGCCGGGGCGACTGCCTCCAGGCTCAGGGTCATCTGTGCCGCATCGACCCGCGCCAGGTCCAGCACATCATTGATCATGTTCTGCAGGTGGCGGGCGTTGCGGTAGACGATATTCAGGTCCCGCAGATAAGGTCCCGGCAGAGGGCCGCCATAGTACTCGGGTGAGTCGGTCATCAATTCGGTAAAGCCCACGATCAGGTTGAGGGGTGTGCGCAGCTCGTGGCTGATGGTCTGCACAAACTGTTGCTTCAGTCGGCGCGCCTCTTCGGCCTGCTCGCGCGCCAGGGCCAGCATGTGGTTGGTGCGCTCCAGGCGATAGGTCGCCTCGTCCAGCGCCTTGAGCGCCTGGCGCAGTTCCCCACGCTGCGCACGGGCGATCTCCGCATTGCGATGCGCGATTGTATAGCTATAGAGCACCCAGGTAATCGCGGTGTGCAGGCCCCGCCCCGAGATCCACGAGGAGGCGGTGACCACCACGATGATGGCGACCGGCAGCGCCAGGCTTCGTGAGAACAGCCGCGCCAGCAGGGCGCCCGCTAGCTGCAGCAGGGTGGCATGGCTGCCAGCGATGGGCAGGCCAGCCCGCGCCAAGTCCAAGCCGACGATGAGCAGGATGGCGGCGGCCGCGACGGCCAGGTGGGCTTCGGAGCTGAGCAGGACGCTGGCAAAAAGGATTGGCACGATCAGGAGGTAGACGTAATCGGGGGCGTTAAAGGCGAGCACGGCGCAAAAGGCGGCGGCCAGGGCAGCCCACACCAAGAGGTGCGTGGCGACGGCGAGGCGCCGCTTGCGCAGGGCAAAGCTCGCCGCAGCGCCCAGCGTCAGCAGGCCAACCCCCGCCCAAGCTTCAGCTAGCGCCGAGTCGGGGGGGCGGGCCAGGGCGATGCCCATGAACCAGAGATAGCCTATCGTGCCGGAGAAGAGGGCGATGGCAGACAGCGATTTCTCCCGCAGGTCGGCCAGGTTCTCAGGCAGGCTGGCATTTGGCTGCACAAGGCTCATGCGCACCTCCTGCTTTGGGGCCGGAAGCGGCGGGGCAGGGTGAGGGCCCTTCCCGGGCCGGACTGAGCCTCAATCCCGTGGGGTAGGCTCCTTCAGCACAAGCCCCTCCTCTGTCAGTTGCGCCAACACCGCACCCGCGACCTGTTCTGGGCTCCGAACGCTGGTATCGACCTCCAGATAACGCCCACCCGGCACATCGAGTGGCCCGGGGTAGGGCATGAGCCGATCGCGCCAATCCAGGAACTCGGCCGCATCGGCCCCGTCGCGCGCCCGCCGCAGGCACCGCGCGTGCCGCACCGAGCGCTCGGCCTGCAACCAGATGTAGAGCAGCCGCGTGCCCGCCGGGACCATTGCCGCAAAGGCATTCACCAGATCCTGCCGGAAGGCCCCACCTGCCAGGATCACCTGCGGGAAGCCCGCCGCCTGGAAATTGCGCGCCAGCGCCGCCGCATTGCGCAGCCCCAGGAGCGACAGTTCCTCTCCCCACACAAAGGGCTCCACTGTCGTCAGCGCGTCCACATCCAGCAGGGCGCAGGCGCTCAAGCGCTCAAACAGCGCCCGCGCACAGGCCGTCTTGCCGCTGCCGGCCTGGCCGTTGATCAGGATTACTGCTTCTGGCACACCAGTACCCCTTTGCCTGTCGGCACCATCAGCGCATCCACCCGTTCATCCGCCAGCGCCGCCTTGGCAGGCAGCGCCTCGAAGGTGGTCGGGCGCCGCCCCGTCTCGCGGCAGGCGAGCGCGAGCCAAAGGGCCGAATAGCCGGCGCTCGTGCCGGTTTCCAGATGGGCCCCGGCGGGAGCGCTCGCCGCCAGCAGGGCGATAAAGCGGCCCGTCTCCGGCGGCACCTGCCGCATGCGCTGCGCGCGCGGGGTACCGTCGGTGCGGTCGCGGGCGTCGATGGCTTCCAGATAGTCCATGCGCTCTTGTACAGAAGTGGGTATATGATGGAACATGTAGGCTTGATCTTCCATTCTAAGGTGCAGGGCGTCCCGTGGCAACTCGTGGGACGCTCTGCGTGTCACGTGTGCTGAGCCTTATGCCCCAATCAGCGCGATGATCCCACCGGCCTTCTTCATTTCGAGCTCTCTGCATCGCTGCTCTATTATGTTGTTTGGGAGCCAAGGCCTGGTAGAGGTTCAACAGGCAGCCAACACTATAGACTGCCCATCTCGCTTGTCAAGGAGAAACAGCCCTGTGTTCAATGGGCCTTGAGGGTGTGGAGTGGGTGTTGGCGTTGCGTTGCCGCCCCGCAGGGCGGCAACGCAACGCCAACACCCACTCCACACCCTGATGCAGGCTGCCGGATAGTGGCGAAGCAGGATGCCCGGCCATAACCCCTACGAACCTGGGCCGCACTCTTGCCGGAGGCGGCGCTATCTACCAGGTATTCGGCCTCACCCCCGGGCGCCAGGGCTTATCCTGGCCAACCGGCCAGGCTCAATACTGTCCTCCAGTCGACGATGAGGCCGTCACAAAGCCGGGTGCGCTGGGCCATGCTCCATGCTATAATGAGGGCATTGAGGCGCATGAAAGGGGAGTGAACCAGCCCATGGCGGAGAAATCGGTGATCATCATCGGCGCGGGCATCGCCGGGCTTTCCACCGGCTGCTATGCTCGTATGAACGGCTACCGCACCCACATCTTTGAGCAGCACAATCAGCCCGGCGGCGTGTGCACAGCCTGGCAGCGCAAGGGCTACACCATCGACGGCTGCATCCACTGGCTGATGGGCTCCAAGCCCGGCTCCAGCCTCTACCGCATGTACGAGGAGATCGGCGCCCTGCAGGGCGTTCGCCTGCTGATCCGCGATCACTGGACTTGCTATGTGGACGAAGAGAGCGGCCAGAGCATTGATGTCACCGCCGACCTGGACCGCCTGCAGGCTGATCTGCTCCGCCTTGCCATTGAGGACCGGGCGCTGATCCTGGAGCTCATGGCGGGGGTCCGCGGCGTGCGCGGCTTTGGCCTCTCTATGGACAAGCCGCAGGAGCTGATGGGGCCACTCGACGGCCTCAAGACCCTTTGGGCCATGTTGCCCTACATGCGCTACCTGACGCGCTATGGCAAGCCCCTGCGCGAGTTCCTGCGCCCGGCGCAGAGCACGTTCTTGCCGGGGGTACTTTCGACCTTCGCCCTGCCCGACATGCCCACCTTTATGCCTTTCATTCTGCTGTCGTCCCTGGCCGAGGGGTCGCTCGCCACGATCGAGGGGGGCTCGCTGCGCTTTGCCCAGGCGATCGAGCATCGCTACCGGGACCTGGGTGGCGAGGTAACCTACAAGGCGAGCGTGGAAGAGATCCTGGTGGAGGGCGATCGCGCGGTGGGCGTGCGCCTGGCCGATGGCTCGGAGCACCGGGCCGACTATGTGGTCTCGGCCGCCGACGGCTACAGCACCATCTTCAAGATGCTCGGCGGACGCTATGTAGACGCCAGGATCCGTGAGCGCTATGAGACCTGGCTGCGCTTCGATCCGCTGGTTTTCGTGGATTTCGGCGTGGCCGATACCCTCGCCGGCCGCCCGCTGGAGGGCACGTTGCGCCTGGCGCGCCCGTTCACCATCGGCGAGCGTAAGATCGACCGCCTGGGCTACCGGCTCTTCCGCAACGACCCTACCCTGGCCCCGGCAGGCAAGACGGTAGTGCAGTCGCTCATCCCTACAGACTATGACTACTGGCAGAATCTGGCGCAGGACCGGTCGCGCTACGAGGCGGAAAAAGAGCGCGTTGCCGCTGCCGTGCTGGAGCGGTTGGAGCCCCATCTGCCCGGCCTCTCGGCCCACGTGGAGATGACCGACGTGGCCACGCCCTGCACCCTGGAGCGCTACACACGCAACCATCGGGGCGCCTTTGAGGGCTGGGCGGTTAGCGCGCAGAACTATCGCACCCAGCTCAGCCGCACCCTGCCCGGCCTCGATAACTTTTACATGGCCGGCCAGTGGGTCCAGGTGGGGGGCGGCATCCCGCCGGCTGTGGCGCATGGCAGCCACATCGCCCAGATCCTCTGCCGGCGCGACGGCAAGCGCTTTCAGACCAGCAGACCCTGACAAACCGGGCTCGCAGCAAGGAGAACGGGCGCCGGGTTGGCACACAAGCCGGGACGCCGGAACAACTTGCTGTGCGCCAACCTGGCGCACGTTCTCCTATACTACAAACATGCTTCGCGCCATCCGCTTCTCTCCCTGACTATCCATGCAGCCGCGCGGGCACAGTTGACCTGCACCGCCATCTCTTGTATATTCGGGTCATGGAAACGACCACTCCGATCATCTGGCCTGCCACGAGCGCCCTCACTGCCGCCGACCGCTGGCAGCACCTGCTGGCGCGGCTGGGCTATCGCCGTCATGAGAGGCGCGTGGAGCCGGGCCTCTACGCCCTGGGCCGGCCGGGTCCCGATTCGCCGGTATTGGTTACCGCCAATTACCGCCTGAGCTTTGATGCTCTGCGCACGGCCCTGCCCGGCGCCGCTGCCTATATCCTGGTGCTGGATACCGACGGTGTGAACGTCTGGTGCTCGGCGGGCAAGGGCACGTTTGGCGCCGACGAGCTGGTGCGCCGCATCGAGGCGACCGGCCTGGCGCAGGTGGTGCGGCACCGGCGGCTGATCCTGCCCCAGCTGGCTGCCGCCGGGGTGGCGGCGCATGAGGTGAGTCGGCGCTCCGGGTTCCGGGTGGAGTATGGCCCGGTGCGCGCGGCGGACTTGCCAGCGTATCTCAATGCGGGCGCGGCCACGCCCGAGATGCGCCGGGTGCGCTTTGACCTGGGCGACCGGTTGCTGGTCGCGCCGGTGGAGGTGGTGCACGGTTTGCTGCCCATGCTGGGTGCGGCGGCGCTGCTCTATCTGGTGCACGGCCGGCTGGCGGCCCTGGCGGTAATCATGAGTTTCCTGGCGGGGACGGTGCTCTTTCCCGCCCTGCTGCCCTGGCTGCCGACGCGCGATTTCTCCAGCAAGGGCTTTATCCTGGGCGGGGCAGTGGCGCTCGTTTTCGCGCTGGCCGAGGTTCTGGGCGGCGGCCGCTGGCGCCTGGGCTGGGCCTTGAGTTACCTGCTGGCCCTGCCCGCCGTGACGGCCTACCTGGCGCTGAACTTTACAGGCTCCACGACCTTTACCTCGCGTACGGGCGTGCGGCGCGAGATCTATGCCTACGTCCCGGCTATGGCAGCCCTTTTCGGCGCCGGCCTGCTCCTGGCTGTGGGCCTGACGGTGGCACAGCTGATCTGAGAATGGTCCAGGCGCCGCCTGGAACCCCCCGCGTGCTGGGGCGCCCTGGCGTTACGGAGGAGCGAGTCCTTTGCCGCAGAGTAATCTTCCAGGGTACCCGAGGCTGGAAGCCATCGGGCTGAGAATACAAAGCCCTACGGGTTATCAGCCCCCTTGAGGGGGCTTTGTCCTTTCAGCGCGGCGGCTTGAGCCCCGCGGGACAGGCGCCCCGGCCGTGCACTGTTTTCATCGCATGTTGTGTCCAGTTGGGTACGGGTGATTGGTCGGAGGTCTGTTGATGGCAACAGAAAATCCCTTGAACACGTTGGCCTATGATCCAGGCCGCTGCACCGGCTGCGGGCTGTGCGCCGTGGTCTGCCCGCACGGCGTGTTCAGCGCCCCCGAGCCGGCGCCTGTCGAGGCCGGGCGCATGCAGCGCCTGAACGCCCGTCGGTCTGTGGCCCGCCTGGTGCGCCCTGAAGCCTGCATGGAGTGCGGCGCCTGCCAGCTGAACTGCGTCAGCGGGGCTATTACCGTCGATAGTGGGGTGGGCTGCGCCGTGGCCATGATCCGCGCGGCCCTCAGCAGGCGGCGCGGTGAGCCTTCTTGCAGCTCGACCATGGCAGGTGGCCTGCCACGCAGGCGCGAGGCTGAGTGTTGAGACGACAGAGGTAAGCAGACGCGTTGCGCCTGCTAAAGAAGCGCCCCCGCATTGCGATAGCAGCGCGGGGGCGCTTTGTGGTTCCCTAAGCCCGATTTACTGGCCCAGGGTCACCCGGATCGGCTCATAACCCTCGCCAAAGACGAGCGGCTGAAACTGCACGACATAGCCCTTGGCATCGGTCGGGATCTCAAAGGTCACGTTACCCGTCACCTTTTGCCCCGCCTTGATGCTATTGCTTTGGAGCACCGGGTCGGGGGCGGCGAAGATCGGGTTCACCTGACTGTTATCGGCCATGACCAACACAAAGTCGAATGGGTTGATCGGCGTCTGTTCGTGGCTGATATCTTCGATGGTCACGTTCAGCACCAGAAGTGTGGCGCCGTCCGACGGCTTGGTATCGCCGATGGCATCCACATTAGTCACCTTGTTGACGGTCAGGGCCATGCCGCCAGCCTCGATGCGCTCACCGATGGCGCCGGTCTTGATGACGACGGTGGGCGTGGGAGTCACGGCCGGGGTCGCAGTCGCGGCCGGGGTATCGGTGGCGGCCACGGTGGGCGTTGCCGCGGCGGTCGGCACCTCGGTCGGCGCCAGGGTTTCCGTCGGTCCGGCGGCAGGTGCGCTTGCCGGCGTGGCCGTTGGCGCGGGGGCGCAGCCAGCGAGCGCGCCGATCAGGGCCAGCGCGGCCAGCCCGTAGAGCAATCTCACTCGGTTCATACCAACTCCTCCTGAACATATTACAAATCGTCTCCTGGCGCGCAGGCAGATCGATGCGCAGCCAGGGATGACTGTTGCCAAGGGGTAACACCAATAGAGGCGGCCCAACTATGACAGACTGGGGAGACGCCGAGGCCTGCGCCCGCAGAGTGTGCCTGGATACCTCTGGCTTCACTGCCGGCGGTGGGGGAGGCCCGCATCGGTGCGACCTGTTCGAGGCGCCCAAGGTTGAAAATTATATACTCATTCTGATATCCGTCAAGACGGTGGAATCTGCCGGTTGACGGATGCCGCAAAACTCCATATAGTGCGCTTTATCAGCAGGGATCGCCGGGCGCATCCTTCCATCTGGAGAAGGATCTCCAGCGGCCCGCACCCCAGCGCCGCATCTCAAGGAGGTTGAGGTATGCCGCCTTTCCGTGAGCGCAACACCCGGCAGCAATCGCTCCTCCACTATGCCTGTGAGCTGGGATGGCACTATCTGCCTCCGGATGAGGCGCTCTGCCAACGCTGGGGTGAGCGGGGGCTGGTGCTGCATCAAGTGTTGGTGCGTCAGCTTCAGCGCCTGAACCCTGGCATGGTGGATTCGTTGCATGCCGAGGAGATTGCGCGCCAGTTGTGCCATCTGCCGCCTACCCTGGAGGGAAACCTGGTTGCCTGGGAATTCCTCCAAGGTCTGCGCGCGATGGAGGGGGGCCCGGCGGGCTGGCCCCGCCCTCTGCGCCTTTTGGATGCTCTCCGCGTTGATGCCAACACCTTCCACGTGACCGATGACCTGGCTTTCCGCTCTGGCCATGGGCATATCCACGTTGATGCCATCTTTTTCGTGAATGGTTTTCCCGTCCTTCTGGCTGAGACCCATGCCGCGGCACACCTGGAAGGCCTGGCTGAAGGGCTGGACCATGTGCACCGATGCCACCGCGAGGCGCCCGAGTTGATGGGCCTGATCCAGCTCTATGCGCTCTGGCAGCGGGGCCGGCTTTATTATGGCGCTACCTGGGGCGGCTCCGGCCAGGTTTTCCTCAATCCTGTGGCTGCTGAGGGCGGGGCCGGCGAGGACTCGCCCCTGGGGCTGCTCGCCCCACGGCGCCTGCTGCGCCTGCTCACCCATGGGGTCCTCTTCACTCGGCGTGACGGTGACCTCTCCAAGGTGGTCCTGCGCCCGCATCAGATGGGCGCCGTCGAGCGGTTCCTGGCCTGTGTGCGAGATCCGGGTCAACGGGGCGCTCTGGCCTGGCACGCCCCCGGCTCGGGTCGCACTACCGCACTGCTTGCAACGGCCCGCGGGCTCTGCATCGATCCCGCCTGCCGAGAGGCCATGGTGCTCCTGCTCACCGCTGCCGATGGGCCTCTGCCGGCCGGCCTGAACCCCACCGTTGTGGCGCGGAGCTGCCGCCGCCTGCAGCAATTGCTTCGTGATGGCTGGCGGGGCCTGGCGCTTTCCACGGTGGACCTGTGGGCAGACCTGCCGGCTGCCATCAGCGCCCCTGAGGATGTCATCGTCCTGGCTGATGAGCCCCTCCCCGCCTCAACCTCCCTGCACGCGCTGCCTCATGCCCGCCACATCGGCTTTGCCGGCGCCCGCGAGGCCCCGGATTGCCTTGACCGCTACAGCCCTCGCGAAGCGATTGCCGATGGCGCTGCCGTACCCCTGTGCTTATGCCCGGCCCCCCGCTGGCTGCAGCTGGACCGCGCCATCCTCGACCGTGAGTTCTTCAACCCGGAAGATCTCGCCGGGGTGAGCCGGCCGGCGGAGCTGGACCGGAAGCTGGCGGGCACGGCCACCCTCCTCCCACGGCTCAAGGACCACGAGCGACTGGCCCGGTTGGCGGCTTTTGTGGCCGGGCATTATCGCGAGCGTGTCGAGCCGCTGGGCTACAAAGCCCTGCTTGTGGCGGCAGACCGCGAGGCCTGCGCCCTGCTGAAGGAAGAGCTCGACAAGCGCTTGCCGCCCGAGTGCTCGGCCGTCATCCTCCGTGCCGGCCGAGTTGACTCGCCCGCCGTCCGGCGCTATCATCGCCGCGCCCAGGAGGAGGAGCGCATCCGCCAAGCCTTTGGCCGGCCCCAGGAGATGCCCAGGCTGCTGATTGTGACCGATGAGCTGCTCACCACCCTCGATGCGCCGCCCCTCTACGCCCTCTACCTTGACAAGCCCTTGGGCGGCCGCCTGTTGCTGCAGACCCTGATACGCGCCGCCCACCCTTACGAGGATATGGCAGGCCGCCGCAAGCCGGCCGGGCTTATTGTGGATTGCCTGGGCCTGCTGCGGGAACCGAAGCGGGCGTTAGGCCCGGCAGCGGCGGATGCACAGGGGATGCTGGAGGGCCTTGCGGCCTGGCGGCGGCGTTTCGCTGAGCAGGTGCTGCGCGGGCGGCGCGAGGCTCTCTCCATCATCAGGGGGCTTGAGGGCGAGCGCGCTGTGGCAGCTGTGCTGGAGCATTGGGCCCCCGCCAGACGCCGCGAAACCTTTTACCGTTACTTTGCCGGGTTGCAGGCGCTCTACGAGGTCCTGGCGCCTGATGAGGCGCTCCACCCCTATCTGGAAGATTATCGGGCATTGGCGCGCCTGGCTTGCACACTGCGCATGCACTATGAGTGGCGCGTGGCAGTGGAGCGGAGCCTGCTGCCCAGAACCGCCGCCTTGTTGCACGGGGCGGCGGCCCTGCGTGAGCAGGAGGCAGCCTATCGGCTCGATGCCGAGGCCCTGACCCGGCCTGGCGGCGATGCGCCCGCCGCGGTGCGCGTCGCCGCTTTGGCCCGGGCGCTGGGCGCCCTGATCGCCAGCCGCAGAGCAGGATCCCCCTATCTGTTCCTGCTGAGGGACCGGGCGGAGACGATCATGGGCGCTTACCAGGAGGGCGGGTTTGATGCCCCCGAGGCGCTCCGCCGGTTGGAGGCCGTGATCGAGGAATATCGGCGGGCCGAGGAGGGCCGTCGGGCGTTTGCTTTTTCTCCCGCGGCCTTTGCCGTTTTCTGGTTCCTGCAGCGGCGGGGTGCGCCGGGCGCCGCCAATGCCGCGCGGCAGATGGAGCGTGCCCTGGCCGCCAACTCAGGCTGGCGGGACTCGGGGGAGGCCATGCGCGCCGTGCGTGCAGCGTTGTGTGACGCGCTGGCCGGGGCCGGTATTGAGGAGGCGGCAGCGGCTGCGAACAGGCTGCTGGCGACCCTGGCGCGTGAAGCGTGATGCGTGATCCGCAAGATCGCAATGGCTCTGCGCAATGAGGATACTTTGCTTGGGCAGGTTATGTGCTATTGCCGGTTGGCTGCGTCGTTGCCCATGCGTACTCGGAGCGCCGGCTGCCAGCCGGCCATCTCTGCCTATCATGAGCGCGGATATAATCTCGCGGCGCCAGGAGAACCCGCCATGACAACCTGAGACGGCCGGCTGGCAGCCGGCGCTCCGGGTGCGTCACGCATATTGAGAGGAGCCATGGATTCTGAGTTGCTCGGCGTGGCAGTCCCAATGCGAGCGTGCTGCATGCAGTAAGGGGACCCGAGGCTGAAGCCGTCGGGCTGAGAAGAGCAAAGCCCTGCGGGCTCGTGTGGGAGCAGGTTGGCTTGAGCAGCAAGGAATGCTCTAGCACAAGCCCCGAAGGGGGCTTT
>Ga0078972_1009241_pt1 | contig 19647 bp, 14 predicted proteins | sample YelNatPaOPGAMG01_FD_67568 | JGI IMG/M metagenome (GOLD analysis project Ga0078972, IMG submission 67568) | Hot spring thermophilic microbial communities from Obsidian Pool, Yellowstone National Park, USA - OP-RAMG-01 (SPADES assembly) (version 2) | ecosystem: Environmental > Aquatic > Thermal...
AAAGAGGGCAAAAAAAAGGGGAAGAAAAACAAAGGGAAAAAGGGAAAAAGTCCTAAAGTAAATCCATCTTTATCCGCGCCGTCTGTTTCTCAAGGAGCTGGGGCTGGCGTTGCCGGGGGAGTTCTTGGAAAGGTAATTGGCATATTTGGTGGTTCTGGCGATAAAAATAAACAAAATAAGAGTTCTCAGACCATATCAGAAATTAAACCTGTGGATAAAAGTTCAGCGACAATAACAGATACAAATATATCCACGCAAACGCTTACCACAAAACCTGAAATACCTATATTTTCCCAAGGCAATGGACCTAAAATAGCAGTGTTTGATTTTGATGGTGACGCTGGTATAGAATTTGCAGATTATCTTTCGGAGGCGTTAGGAACAAAAGGATTTAAGGTTTATAATAGAAAATCGCTTAAAGAAAAGGGTCTTGCAAATAGTCCTGTTAATAAATCTGTAATAAAGAAAATTTCAGGAGAAATTGGGTGCGAGTATCTTATAATCGGAAAAATCAGCAAGAAGACAGAGACCCTTTCTATCATTTCAGTTTTTTTGAAAGATGGCAAAAATGCGGATATCAAAACGACATATTTTGTGAGGATTAAAGATATATCCGAATTAAAAAGCGCCGCTGAAGATGTCTCGCAAAAAATTGATAACTCAATTTAATCCCAGAATGTTTCTATGGAGTTTTGAGGAGCGGTTTTTTTAATTTCAGGTTCCAATTGCTTTACCACCTTCTCTTTATCTTTTTTGCCTGTTAATTCCTTATACTTTTCTAAGTAAGATTCTGATATACACCAGTTCCTGCCTATTCTAATGGCGGGAAGGATTCCTTTTTTTATTTTTTTAAATACCGCAATTCTTGTTATCCCTATTTTTTTAGCAAATTCTGGAACTGATAGATATTTCTCTATCATTTTAACCTCTGTTAAATTATTATATCATTTTAAAAAAATAATTTCGTTAACTTTTGTTCGGGGACAAAACTTATGATCTAATTCGAAAAATTTTTTTTATTTTTAAAATTTAATAAAATTTTATTATAGCTTGTTTTATAATCTCTTAAAGTCAGTATTCAAATCGGAGGTAATATGGCATACTTTATAGGAAGAAACAGAGAAGCAAGGTATACCTACGGTTTTGACGATGTTGCTCTCGTTCCGGGAAACATAACCATAGATCCTGATGATGTAGATATCTCTATGAACATAGCAAATTTAAAGCTTAAAATTCCGTTTCTTGCTTCTGCAATGGATGGGGTTGTTGATGTTAGAATGGCTGTGGAATTTGCTAAATGCGGTGGACTTGCGGTTTTAAATTTAGACGGAGTAAACACAAGATACGAAGATCCGATTGAGCCGATAAATGAACTTGTAAACGCTCCTGGCGATAAAGCGACAGAGGTTTTCCAGAAAATTTACAAAGAACCGATAAAGCCAAGGCTTATAGCAAGAAGGGTTGAGGAGATAAAAAAGAATAAGGTCTACTGTGCGGTGAGCTCAATACCTCAAAACGCAGAGAAATTCGGACCGATAGCAAGAGAATCAGGAGCGGATATATATTTCGTTCAGGCGACGGTTCTTAGCGTAAGTTACTATTCTTCCAAAATAAAACCGCTTAACCTTGAAAAGTTCATAAAGGATATGAAGATTCCTGTTGTTTTAGGAAACTGCGTTACATATAAAGTCGCTCTTGATTTAATGGAAGTTGGAGCAAGCGCAGTTCTGGTTGGAGTTGGTCCTGGAGCGGCCTGCACTACGAGAGGAGTTCTCGGAATAGGGGTCCCTCAGGTCAGTGCTACTGTGGATTGTGCTTTCGCAAGAGATGTTTATTTTAAAAAGACCGGGAAGTATGTTCCTGTAATTACCGATGGCGGAATGATAACCGGAGGGGATGTATGCAAAGCGATTGCAAGTGGAGCCGACGCTGTAATGATTGGCTCTCCATTTGCTAAAGCGATTGAAGCTCCGGGAAAGGGATATCACTGGGGAATGGCTACGCCTCATGCAAATCTCCCCAGAGGGACAAGGGTTCATGTCGGAATAACTGGCTCTATTAAGGAAATTCTTTTAGGTCCCGCAAGAACAGACGATGGAACTCAGAATCTTGCTGGCGCTTTAAAGACATCTATGGGAGCTGTCGGGGCGAGGAATATAAAAGAAATGCAGATGACCCAAATAATAATTGCTCCGTCTATAAAAGCGGAGGGAAAATTGCTTCAGAAAACGCAGATTGTAGGAATGGGAAGACAGAAGTGAAATCCCCCTCATTCCCCCTTTATAAAAGGGGGACTAAGGGAGATTTTCACAAGTCACAAGTAACGAGCGACCAGCAACTAATAATGTCTAATGACTGAGGGATAAATCTATGGATTTTAGAAATTACGATACAATTTTGATAATAGATTTCGGAAGCCAGTACACCCAGCTCATAGCAAAAACCTTAAGGAAGATGAAGGTTTATTGCGAGATAATTTCTTTTACTGCCAAACTTGAGGAGATAAAATCAAAAAATCCGGTAGGAATAATATTATCAGGCGGTCCTCAGAGCGTCTATAAAAATAACTCGCCTAAACTATCATACAGATTGGATGATTTTGGAGTTCCGATACTTGGAATATGTTACGGAATGCAGTTAATTTCGGTTGAGTATGGGGGAAAAACCGAAGCCGGAAAAAGAAGGGAATACGGAGAAAGCGTTGTAAATTTATTGAAAAAGTCCAAACTTTTTAAAGGAGTAAGCGATAAAACGCTTGTCTGGATGAGTCACGGGGACGAGGTTAAGAAGGTTCCATCTAATTTTGTCATAACCTCTAAAACAGAGAATGGTGTTATAAGCAGCTTTGAATCTGAGGTTAAAAAAATATACGCCATACAGTTTCATCCAGAAGTAAAACATACAAGAGAGGGAGAGAAAATTTTAAGAAATTTTGCCTTTGAAATATGTGGCGTTAAGAGAATTTTCAAGCCCACAGATTTTATAACTCAAAGCGTTGAGGAGATAAAAAAAAAGGTTGGAAATTCTAATGCTATATGCGCTTTAAGCGGAGGAGTTGATTCTTCGGTCGCGGCTTTTCTTGTAAATAAAGCTATAGGCAAAAGATTAAAATGCATATTTGTCGATACCGGGCTTTTAAGGGAAGGCGATAGAGATAGAATAGAAAATGTTTTTAAAAAGAAGTTTGATTTCGATATAAAAATAGTTGATTCTTCAGAGATATTTTTGAAGCGACTCGCCGGAGTGAGTGACCCTGAGAAGAAAAGAAAAATAATAGGCAAAACATTTATAGATGTATTTAAAAATGAAGCTAAGAAAATAAAGAACGCTGAGTTCCTTGTTCAGGGAACTCTTTATACTGATATAATAGAATCGGTTTCGGTTAAAGGGCCATCTTCTGTTATTAAAAGCCATCACAATGTAGGCGGGCTGCCGAAAAAATTAGGGTTTAAACTCGTGGAGCCGTTTAAGTTTTTATTCAAAGACGATGTAAGGGAGATAGGGAAAAAATTAAATATACCGGATGAGATACTTTTTCAACATCCGTTCCCTGGTCCTGGACTTGCGATAAGGGTAATAGGAAGCGTCTCAAAAGAGGGACTTGAGATTTTAAGGAAAGCGGATAAGATAATGAGAGATGAAATTCTCAAATTCGGCTATTATGATAAAATCTGGCAGGCGTTCTGCGTTATTCTTCCTGTTAAGTCGGTGGGAGTTATGGGAGATGAGCGAAGCTATGAAAGCGTATGCGCGATAAGATGTGTTAATAGCGTTGACGGAATGACGGCGGACTGGTCCAAACTTCCCTATGAGTTAATGGGAAGAATATCCTCAAGAATTGTTGGAGAGGTGAGAGGAATAAACAGGGTGGTTTATGATATCACCTCAAAACCTCCTGCGACAATAGAATGGGAGTAACCTAAATAAATATGAATTTAGAAAAATATAAAAAATATCAAGGAAAAGTCAGGGATGTTTATTTTATAGATGATAAACTTCTCATAGTAGCCACTGATAGGATTTCAGCTTTTGATTTTGTTCTTCCAAACGAGATTCCTCATAAAGGCGAAGTTCTGACTCAACTTTCGCTTTTCTGGTTTGAGAAAACCAAGAATATAATAAAGAATCATCTTATAACCTCAGATCTTGATGAGATTAAAAAACTTACTGGAATAGTGCTTGATAAGTGGTATGAAAAAAGAACTATGCTTTGTGTTAAGGCAAAGAGAATAGATTTTGAGTGTATTGTTAGGGGATATATAGTCGGTAATGGGTGGAAGGAGTATGAGAAAACTCAGAGTATATGCAAAATAAAACTTCCTTCTGATTTAAAATACGCTCAAAAATTGCCCGAGCCAATTTTTACACCAACAACCAAAGCGGATGCTGGTCATGACGAAAATGTGGATTTTGATTATATGAAAAATAAGATAGGAAGCGAGCTTGCTTTGAAAATAAAAGATATTTCACTAAAGATTTATGATTACGCTCATAACTATCTTCTCGGAAGGGGAATAATACTTGCAGATACTAAACTTGAGTTTGGAGTTTATGACCAGGAACTTATTATTATAGACGAGGCGCTAACTCCGGATAGCTCAAGATTATGGGAAGCATCAAGTTATGAAGTCGGGAAGGAGCCGAAAAGTTTTGATAAGCAGTTTGTTAGAAATTATCTTCTTTCTACCGACTGGGACAGATTATCGCCCCCGCCTTCTCTGAGCGAAGAGATAATAAAAGCCACAGCCGAGAAGTATCTTGAGATTTATAAAAAAGTTCTTTAAAATAAAAAAGCGATAAAAGGAAGTGTTTATGTTATTAGAAATAATTACGGATGATAAACTGGATATAGAAAGCAGAAGTATAACAAAATCCTTTATTTCTTCCGTAGGAAGAGGACAAATTAAGGTTTCAAGATTGTATCTTATTGAGGCCGAAAATGATATTTCTTATTTTGAGAAAATAGCCCGGGAGATACTTTCGGATCCCGTGGTTGAAAAATACGATATACATCTTGATTTAAAAGAATTTTTTAAAGGACTTGATTACTCTTTCTTTATAGATGTCTGGCTCAAAAAAAGCGTTACTGATGTGGTCGCAAAAAGCGTAAGCCAGGCGATAGCGGATTTCGGGCTTTCAAAACCTTTAAATGTAAGAACCGGTAAAAGATTTTATTTTAGAAATTGCGAGCTAAGTAAAGCTAAAAAATTTGTTCTTGAGGAGTTTGCTAACGAAATTATAAATACTCTTGAAGTTATAAATGGTGAAAATGTTAAAAGATAAAGACATATCTCTTGAAAAATTTATAGAACTAACTCCGGCCGGGCTAAATGAGATCAATAATATTTACGGCTGGTCTTTAAATGAAAAAGAGCTTTTAATGATTAAGTCATATTTTAAGAAATTAAAGAGAAATCCGACCAGAGGCGAGATAGAAACAATCGCTCAGACCTGGTCAGAACACTGCAAGCATAAAACCTTCGGCGGACCGGTTGAACTTACCGAGATAAAAAACGGTAAAAAGAAAGTAAAAAAATTTAAAAACCTTTTTAAAGAAACGATAGTTTATGCTACAAAAAAACTAAATAAAAAATACTGTCTTAGTGTATTTGAGGATAATGCGGGTGTTGTTGAGTTTGATGAAAAATGGGCTCTTTGTTTTAAAGCAGAAACGCATAACCATCCCTGCGCTATAGAGCCATATGGTGGAGCCGAAACAGGGATAGGCGGGGTTATAAGAGATATTCTTGGAGTTGGACTTGGCGCAAAACCAATTCTAAATACAGATAACTTCTGTTTCGCTTTTACTGATAAGAAATATAAAATAGAAACTGGTTTTCTATCGCCTAATAAGATAGTTCATGGGGTTGTTTCAGGAATAAGAGATTATGGAAACAAAATGGGAATTCCAACCGCGGCAGGAAGCGTTTTTTTTGATGATTCATATCTTTACAATCCGCTTGTTTACGCTGGCTGCGTTGGTATAATGCCAAGAGATAAAATAAAAAAGAAGGTAAAGCCGGGCTCGCTGATAGTTGTTATAGGCGGAGAGACCGGAAGAGATGGAATAGGTGGAGCCACTTTTTCCTCGGCGGATATAACTGACGAGACATCATCTTCGCATGTACAGATAGGAAATGCTATAAACGAAAAAAAACTTCTTGATGTTATGCTAAAAGCAAGGGATAGAAATTTATACACTGCTGTAACCGATTGCGGAGCGGGCGGCTTTTCAAGCGCTGTAGGAGAGCTTGCAAGCGAGTGCGGGGCTGTGGTAAAACTTGAGAATGCGGTCTTAAAAGATAAGAATATAGAGCCCTGGGAAATATGGCTTAGCGAATCGCAGGAAAGAATGGTTTTATGCGTCGAAAAGAAAAATCTTGAGGAGATAGCAAGAATCTGCGAGATAGAGGATTGTCTTTATTATGTTATTGGAGAATTTACCAACGATAAAAAATTGAGGGTTTATTATAAAGACCAAATGGTTGTTAATCTTGATATGGATTTTCTTCATCAGGGACTTCCAAAAATAGAAAAAAAAGCGTTTTACACTCATAAAAAAATGGTTAATAAAATAAGACCGGTTAAGGATTTAAAAAATGTTTTTAAGAAAGTTATTTCTGATTTGAATGTCGCTTCTAAAAGATGGATTGTGGAGCAGTACGACCATGAGGTTATGGCTCAAACCGTAATGAAACCATTTCCAAAGGGAGCGGGTTCCTCTCCAAGCGATTGCTGCGTTATCTGGCCGGCGAATGTTTGCGGCGAGTTAAATAAATACAGAGGATTTGCTGTCTCGCACGGTATAAAACCTTCATTGAGCTATATCTCGCCTTACGATATGTCTTTTTACGCGATAGATGAAGCAATAAGAAATCTTGTCTGCGCAGGAGCAAATATAGAGACCGCTGCGATACTTGATAATTTCTGTCTTGCAAATCCAAATATTAAAGAGGTAATGGGCGAGTTTACTCTTGCGGCTCTTGGGGTGAGAGACGCCGCGATTTATATGAAGGTTCCTTTTATCTCGGGAAAGGATAGTTTTTATAATCAGACGAAAATTAGATGGAAGGATTATAAGATACCAGCCACGCTTCTTGTATCTGCGATTGCGATAGTTGAGGATATAAGAAAAGTTATCACTCCGCATTTTAAGGAAAGTGGCGCTTTTGTTTATGTGGCTGGCGGTTTCAAAAAAGGACTTGGAGCCAGCGTCTATTCAAGGTTATTTGAGAGGGATAACAATTTTATAGAGCCCATAGATTTAAAATTAAACAGAAGAATGTATCTTAAACTTATAGAACTTATGAATAAGGACTATATAATCTCGGCTCACGATATTTCCGATGGCGGTTTTATCTCAGGGGTTTCGGAGATGTGTTTTGATGGTAAAGGAGTAGAAATAGATATCTCCGCAATTCTTGATAAATACAATTTAGAGATAGAAGAAACGCTTTTTGGAGAGTGTGGTTCAAGAATAATGATAGAGGTCAAAAAGGGCTTTGAGACGGAAGTGGAAAAAGAACTGGCTGGCTTTGAATTGACTAAAGTGGGATTTGTTATAGATAGACCTTTAATTGAGTTGAAGGCGGGAGATAAAGAGTTAATGAATGCAAGTGCTGAAGAAATTAAAAATGAGTGGGAGAGATTATGAAGCCAAGAGTTATAGTTATAAGGGCAAGCGGCACAAACTGCGATATAGAGACCAAAAACGCTTTTGAGCATATTGGAGCTAAAGCTGATCTGGTTCATATAAATGAGCTTTTGAAGGGTTATAAAAAACTTTCGGATTACGATATATCCGCCATACCTGGCGGTTTCTCATACGGAGACGATATCTCAGCCGGAAAAATTTTCGCTATAAGAATAAAAAAATTGAAAGAGGATTTCGTTAAGTTCATAAAAGAAAAGAAACCGATTATAGGAATATGCAACGGTTTTCAGGTTCTTCTTAAATCCGGTTTTCTTCCTTATGATGAAAATTTTAAGCAGCGTGCCACTCTTTATTTTAATGACGAAGGGCATTTTATATGCAGATGGGTAAAAGTTAAAGCAAATCCGAAAAGTCCCTGTATATTTACAAAAGGAATGGATTATGAGTTCTATCTTCCCGTGGCTCACGGTGAGGGAAAGTTTATAACCGACAGAAAGACACTCGATTATTTAGAGAAAAATAATTTAAACTCTATTAAATATATTGAAAATCCTAACGGCTCTATGGGCAATATAGCGGCTCTTACCAATGAATACGGGAATGTTTTAGGAATGATGCCGCATCCGGAAAGGGTTATATTTAAAAACCTTTCGCCTTACAAAATAAATGAAGCTTTCGCTCCTGGGTATTATTTTTTTAAAAATGCGATAGATTATGTAAAATCTTAATATGTGCGGAATATTTGGAATAACCAATAATAAAAACGCTTCTTTTCTCGCTTACATCTCGCTTTACTCGCTTCAGCACAGAGGCCAGGAATCCTGCGGGATAGTAAGCTGCTCGGATAAGGGTTTTAATTATTATAACGGTATGGGGCTTGTTCAGGAGGTTTTTAACAGAGAGATAATCTCCGAACTTAAGGGCGAGCTGGCTATAGGGCATGTGAGATATTCTACAACCGGTTCATCAAGCATCTTAAACGCACAGCCAATTTTCTTGAAAACCAGGTTTGGGGATCTTGCTATAGCGCACAATGGAAATATAGTAAATTCAAAAGTTCTTAGAGAAAAACTCTCGTCTCAGGGTTCAATATTTCAAACGACTTCGGATAGCGAGATAATAGCTCATCTTATTTCAAGATCCAGAAAAAATAATTTCACAGACGCTTTAATAGAAGGCGTTTTGAAATTAAAGGGCGCATTTTCTTTTATTTTCCTCAGAAAGGGTGAGATAATAGCGATTAGGGATCCCTGGGGTTTCAGACCGCTTGTTATCGGAAAGAATAATAAATCATGGGCTTTCGCTTCTGAGACAACCGCTCTTGATTGCATAGGTTATAAATATATCGGCGAGGTTATGCCGGGCGAGGTTGTAATAGCATCCAGCAAAAATATAAAAAGAATAAGATACTCAAAGGTTGAGAGGTTTTACAGATGCATTTTTGAAACTGTTTATTTCGCAAGGCCTGATTCAATCGTTTTGAATAAGACCGTCGCGAGGGCGAGGTATCAAATAGGAAAATATCTTGCTATGGAAGCGAGGGATATAAAAGCGGATATAGTAAGCGGTGTTCCTGATTCGGGAACGCATTACGCTCTTGGCTTTTCAGAGGAGTCAAAAATCCCTTACGCTCCGGTTTTTATGAAAAATCATTACGCTCCGAGGTCTTTTCTGCAACCGGAACAGACGCTGAGGGAATTTATAGCCGAACTTAAACTCGCGACCATAAAGGACTCAGTAAAGGAAAAGGAAATTATTTTAATAGACGACTCTATAGTCAGGGGAACCACATCAAAAAAGATAATATCTAAGTTGCGAAGCAGCGGGGCTAAAAAAATAACCTTTCTGGTGGCAAGCCCGCCTATAATAGGATCCTGTTTTTACGGAATAGATACTCCAACCGAGAGCGAGCTTATAGCAAATAAGATGAAATTAAAGGAGATTAAAAAATTTATAGGGGTTGACGAGTTAAGATATATAAGCATGAAAAATCTTGTGAAAGGATGCGGCGACGGAGACACTAATTTCTGCTGCGCCTGTTTCAATAAAAAATATCCTGTGGAGGGATGATGAATGTATGCGTTATAGGTGGCGGGGCGAGAGAGCATGCGCTTTGCGTTAAAATAAAAGAAAGTTCGCATTTAGGAAAATTATTTACAATAGGGAACAATCCAGCATTTAAAGAAATAAGCATAAATTTTGAGTTAAATCCAAATGATTTTGAGTCAGTTTTAAAACTCTGCAAAGAAAATAATATAGAACTTGTGGTTGTTGGACCTGAAGAACCGCTTTCTAAGGGGATTGCTGATTATCTTTTGTCCAATGGTATAAAGGTTTTTGGACCTAAACTTAAAGGAGCTATTTTGGAATCATCGAAACAGGTTGCAAAAGAGTTTATGTATAGAAATTATATACCGACCGCGGAGTTCAAAATATTTTACGATTCCACTTACGCTAAGGAATATATTTATGGACTCAATAAATTCCCTGTCGTTATAAAAGCGGATGGACTCTGCGCCGGAAAGGGCGTTAGAATCTGCTCAAATATTGATGAGGCGATAAAGACAGTTGAAGATTTTATGGAAAAGAGGGTTTTTGGAACCTCGTCTATGAAGATTGTCATAGAGGAGTTTATTAAAGGAAAAGAATGCTCTGTTTTATGTTTTGTAGATGGCAAAAGATATCTCATGCTTCCTCTCGCAAGAGATCATAAAAGATTAAACGATGGAGACACCGGTCCGAATACCGGAGGAATGGGAGCAATTTCGCCTCTTAATCTGTCTTCGGAGGTTATGAGACAGATAGAAGAAGATATAGTGTGGCGGTTTATGGAAGCGATAATAAGGGAAAAGATTGATTACAGAGGCGTTATATACTTCGGGCTTATGGTTGGCGAGGATGGTCCAAAGGTTTTGGAGTTTAATGTAAGATTTGGAGATCCTGAAACTCAGGCGATAATTCCATTAATAGACGAAGATGTCCTTAAAATTTTTAACGAGGTAGCAAGCGGGAATCTTTCACTGACCTCTATTAAAATAAAAAAATTGAATTCCGTGTGCGTGGTTCTCGCTTCAAAGGGTTATCCTGAAAATCCGATTAAAGGCGATGAGATATCGGGGCTTGATAGGGTTGATAAGGATGTTTCTGTATTTTTCGCGGGGGTATCTTTTAAAGACGAAAAATATTATACAAACGGAGGAAGGGTTTTAAGCGTTGTTACTGCTCAAAAGACAATGGAAGAAGCGAGAAATAAGGTTTATGATAATATCACAAGAATAAGTTTTAAAGATATGCATTACAGAAAAGATATAGGGCTTAATTTATGAAAATAGTTTTATTTCTTTTCATTTTTTTTAAAACTGTCTTTCTTTTTTCCGAGGAGAACGCTCTTGAAAAGCATATTTTAAATAACTTTTCAATTCCTGATAAAAAATGGGCTGTTTATTTGGCCGCTTATGAAAATGGATTTTCTTTAGTCAAGGATATTATGGATGTGAAAAAAGAAAGAAGAAATTTCGAGCTTATTAAAAAAATTGGGAATGATATAGTTTCTATAACTGGTTTTATAGAACCAAAGCCGCTTCCAGACGTTAAAAATTCAGAGGATTGCAAGAATTATTATCTTGAGAAAATAAAAAAGATGCCTTTGAGATATGCAAATCTCGCAGAGAGCAAATACAGAGGAATGTTCATAGTTGGGAGAGATGTCTTTTTAAACCCTGAAGACAAATCCAAGATAAGCAAAAATATAAATGTTTTTAATTATATAGATGATTACTGTATAGATATACACATCTCAAAAACTCTTTTTAGAGAATGCGACTCCGCTTCTTTGAATAAAATTATAAATACGATAAAAATAATCTCGCCTTATTCCAATAATATCTATGATTATTATAACTTTGGAAATATTTTTTTCTATTACGCAAGGGATTATAAAACAGCCATAAATTATTATGAAAAAGCGATTGAGATGGATAAAAACGAAAAGAAATTAGGGAAAAAAGCTCTTATCTCGGCTATAGATAATTCAGGTATGGCTTACGCTATGATGAAGGATTATAAAACCGCTATTTTTAGGTTTAACTCAGGGCTTAGTAAGTTTACGGATTATCCTTCGTTTTATTACAACAGGTCTTGTGCCTTTGCCGAGCTCGGGGAACGCGAGAAAGCTCTTTTGGATCTTGAACTTGCTTTAAAAAACAGAGATAAATTATTGAAAGGCGAAAGATTCCCAGACCCTTCCACCGATTTGTCATTTAAATCAATTAGAGACGACTATCGCTTTATAAACCTTCTGAAAAAATACAGAATAATAAAGGATTGAATAATCATAAGACGAACAGATGAAATGTTAGAAGCGAACAAGTAAGAGGTGAGCGGACGGTTTGCTAACCGCCAAATTCGTAGTAGCAGAGCGAAGCTCTGCAATAACGCTAGCTCTGCAAGGTAAGGTATCCCGACATTACGTCGGGGGGCAGAGATTGGAATTTTCTTTTTACAAATTGACGAAGTCATTGCGAGTAAGCATCATCGCTGATACTAACGAAGCAATCCCCTCCAGAGTAAGCAAAGAGTTAATAAATTATCATCCACCGCAAGATGAGATCGCCACGCTTCGCTCGCGATGACAGCTAAAGCAGTCACTTCGCTCCGCTCGTAATGACAGCTGAAGCAGTCACTTCGTGAGTGTCGCAAGTTTGCAAACTCGTAATGACTCAGAAGCCAGTCATTGCCTGCCTGCCGTCAGGCAGGCGAGTAAACTTCCCGCTTTTCTACCGAAGCAATCCGACGAAGTCGTTGCCTGTCCCGACGTTACCTGCCTGACGGCAGGCAGGTGTCGGGGGGAAAATAAAAAAAGGGATTTTTGAGCAGACCCTAAATAATATAAAATTTAATTATGAGAAAAGTTGTTGTTGCAATGAGCGGAGGAATTGACTCTTCAGTTACAGCCCTGATTCTTAAAAATCAGGGATACGAGGTCACCGGAATAACTCTCAGAATGTTTAGAGACAGTTCTATAAAATGCTGCGGAAGCGAGGATTCAATAGAAAAATTCAAAAAGATATGCAATTATATAGGAATAAAATATTATGTAAAAGATGCGACTTCGGTCTTCAAGAAATATGTAATGGATAATTTTGTGGAAAATTACCTGTCCGCTATGACTCCAAATCCCTGCATTGAGTGCAACAGATATGTTAAATTTGATTATCTTCTTGAAATAGCAAAGTCGATGGATTCAAAACTTGCGACAGGGCATTACGCTATTATCGAAAAAAATGGGAATGAATTCGTTTTAAAAAGAGGGGTGGATTCTCAAAAGGACCAGAGTTATTTTTTATATCCGATAAAAAGAGATGAACTCAAAAACATAATACTACCGCTTGGAGGTCTAAAAAAAGTGGAGGTAAAAAAAATAGCCCGGGAAAATAAACTTCCAATTGATTTAAATAAAGAAAGTAGGGATATATGCTTTATACCGGAAGGGAATTATTATTTGTGGCTTAAGAAAAATGGCTATATCAAAAATATCCAGGGCTATTTTAAAGATAAAAAAGGAAATATTATCGGAACTCATAAGGGTTATTATAAATATACAATCGGTCAGAGAAAAGGGCTTGGAGTAAGTTCCACTCACGGACTTTATGTGGTTGATATCAATCCTTATAAAAATGAAGTAGTAGTGGGCGAATTAAAGGACTCGTATAAATCAAAGGTTTTATGCTCTGACTTAAACTGGCTTTGCGAGAAAGAGCCGTCAGATGGAGATTCTTTATTCGCTCAGGTTAGATACAGGCATAAACCTGCTAAGGGTTTAATAAAATATATTGATAATAATGTCTTTTTTGAGTTTGAAAAACCACAGTTTGCTTTAACTCCCGGCCAGTCGATTGTCTTTTATGATGGAGATAGAGTTACAGGCGGCGGAGCGATAGCGAAGGTTTTATAAAGGAGGAGTGATGAAGAGTTGTTCCGCGATATCGGTTATTCTTTTTTACGGCGGGAAGTCAGTTGAACATGAGGTTTCTATTAACTCCGCAAAGAATATCATAAGCGTTCTTGGAAAGGAAAAAAAGATAACACTTTATCCTGTTTTCATAGATAAGGACGGGAGATGGCATCTTACTGAAGAGGATTTGAGCAAAATAAAAAAAATTTCGGATATAAAATACGACTTCACTAAAAAAGTTTTTATTACAAAAGATAAGACCTTTAAGATAGATATCGCTTTTTCTATTATACACGGAAATGGCGGTGAAGACGGAAAATTGCAGGGTTTGTTTGAAACGATGGGCGTGGCATATACCGGTTGCGATGTTCTTTCTTCAGCTGTGACAATGAATAAAAAACTATCCAAAACAATTGTTAAATTAAACGGTATAAAGGTATTAGACGATGTTACTTTTTCCGTAAATGAGTTTAAAAAGAGCAAAAATGAAATTCTAAAAAGAATAAAAAAATTGGGATTTCCGCTTTTTGTTAAGCCCAATTCGCTTGGTTCTTCGGTTGGAGTTAAAAAGGTTAAAAAGAAAAGCGAAATTATTTCAGCAATAAGAAACGCTTTTAAATACGACAGGGTTGTTATGGTTGAAAAGGGGTTAGAAAGACCAAGAGAGATAGTTTGCGGGGTTCTTGGAAATGAAGAAAAATTGGATGTTTCCGTCTGTGGAGAGGTTATAGTCAAAGGCAGACACGAGTTTTATGATTATAACGCTAAGTATATAGACGATAAAGGAATGGAACTTAAAATACCGGCTGAGATTTCTAAATCCGCTCAGAATAAGATACAGCAATATACTAAGAAAATATTTTTAGCGCTTGGCTGCTATGGTTTTTCAAGAGCGGATTATTTCATTGACAGGCGAACGAATAAAATCTATTTCTGCGAGATAAATACTATTCCCGGTTTTACCTCTCACAGTTTATTTCCTTCGGTTTTTAAAGCTTCAGGTTTGAAATTGGAAGAACAGATTAGAAGAATTATTATAACCGCTCTCTTAAGATTCTGATTGGGTTCTGTTTATAAAATTTATTTCTCGGGCTATTCTCTGAGAAGATATCTTTGAAATATTTACGACTTTCGCTCCAAGTTTAGAAAGTTCTTCCTGTTCTTCTTCCGTCTCGGATATGAATATATGAGATGATTTAGGAAATATCGATTTAACGCTTAAAAATAACTGTCTGGTATCGGTTCCTTTTAAAATCATATTGGAAAGCGGGGAAACTATTATGGATGGTTCACATTTTTCAAGTCGCATTATTGATTGATAACTTGAAAAATCGGCATAAGTCCATTTCCCGCCTATATCTTTTATCGGTTTTGAGTTCCCTACATTAAAATCAGCGACCACAATGTTTGAGTCCGGTTTTTTGGACTTTAGATTTTTTATTAGTTCGTAAGTTGTCTTTGAGTAGCCCAGTATGAGAACATCGGCTTTTTCAGATGTTTCTGACATTTTCTCGTCTATGATATCAAGTTTTAACAACCTTGCAAAAAATGAGTAGATTGTATGATTGTAGTTTATTAAGTAGGTGGAAAGCACAGAAGATAAAATCATAGTCATAAGAGCTATTACGACTATTCTGTTCGATATATGCAAATAGCCCGTTCCGAGAGCCGTTATAACAAGCGAAAATTCGCTTACTGGAAATAAATTAAGGGATGTGATAAAAAGAGGTCTCACTCCAAGCCCGGTTATTCTGTGATATGGAAGAATGGAAGCAAATCTTGAGATTAAAATAATAAACATAAGGGTAAATGAAATCATAATAGTGTTTAAATCTATCGGCGGAAGTTTAAGACCAAGTGATACAAAAAAAAGCGTGACAAAGAAATCTCTTATTGACGATATTCTTACGACCAGTTCCTGGCTATAGGGAGAGTTGGCTATGGATATTCCGGCTATAAGAGCACCCATTTCTTTGGATACTCCAAGAAAATTAGCGCCGGTGGAAACCAGAAAGCAGTAAGCTATGGAAGTGAGTATCACGAACTCTACATTTTTAGAGTGGTGATGAATTATTTTTGAAAGAACAAATCTTGAAAAATTAAAGGAGATTATAAGAAGAAGAAGCGTTAAGGCAAAGGATTTGATAAAGAGAGAATACTGGGGGTTTAAGAAGTCCTTCTGGAACGCTAAAAACATTATTGCGAAAAAATCTTGAAATATAAGAATTCCTATCGTTAATTTTCCGGCAAGCGTCTGCGTTTCAAATTTATCTTTAAGTATCTTTACCACTATAAGAGTGGAAGTCAAATTTACGCAGAACGTAAGATATATTATTTCAAGGATTGTGAAATTGGAGTTTATAAAAAATTTGATAGAAAAAAAACTTATAAGACAACCGATTAAAACCTGAGATAGAGTAATACCTAATATTTTTTTGCCACTTGATATCATATCTTTAAGATTTATCTCAAGACCTATTATGAAAAGCAAAAAGATTAATCCTATCTCCGATATAAGTTCAATATTCTCTTTATTGGTTATAAATCCAAAACCTATTCCAGGTCCAAGGATTACTCCCGCTATTATATATCCTATTATCAATGGCTGGTTTAAAACTCTCATAAGCGTGGCGGTAATTCCGCTTACGATTATTGATAATGCTATATCGGTTAAAAAACTGTGGGACATAATTTTAATTATATCATTTTATGTTCTAACTCCCCAGAAACATAATTTTTAAATTTAGTAAAATTGTATTAAGTATTAGTTTTTTGCTTAAGTTTATAAATGTTTAAAAAGGGAGTTATTGAAATGCAAAACTTATTAGAAGATTTAAAAAAAATACTTAAAAAAGATAAAAGATTAGTTGATGATAAAGGTGAGATTTTAAAGAATAAGATTATTGAACTTTCATTAAAATTAGATAAGGATTTAATTAAACTTTTATTGTCTGATGAAAAAATAAAAAAAGTATTTTTTGTTGAAATCCCTTTGCCGTCATTGCGAGCGGAAGCGAAGCAATCTCTGGTTTTTGATAAAGATAAATTTGTAAGGTTTATTTCAAATAAACAATTTTTAAAGGATTCTTATACCTCTTTTAAGAATAAAATTGGACTAATTGATGAAGGAGGAGAATTTATTAGCGAAAAAAAAGAGGTTGTTCTTTCCTGGCCTTATAAGGATTGTGTCCTTGAAGGTGGAATGACAAAAGAAGATCAAAAAAGAGATGAAATTTTCTGGAATGAAATTTTAGCGCCGGATGAAATTACTCGTCTTTTTGAACCAAAGATTTTTACCAATGCAAAAAGAATAGATAAAAATGGCGAGCACCCATTATTTCCCACTTTGAAAAAGCAGGAAATCCCCTCTGTCCCCCCTTTGATAAAGGGGGGAATTAAAGGGGGATTTAAAATTGATGAAAACGGAGATATAAAAGACAATCTTATTATCAAAGGAAACAATCTTTTAGCCCTTCATTCACTTAAAAAAAGATTTGCCGGAAAAGTAAAACTTATTTACATTGATCCGCCGTATAATACAGGAAGCGATGAGTTTAAATATAATGATTCTTTCAATCATTCAAGTTGGTTAACTTTCATGAAAAATAGACTAGAAGTAGCAAGAGAGTTATTAAAGGAAGATGGAGTGATTTTTGTTCAATGTGATGATAATGAACAATCTTATTTAAAAGTATTAATGAATGAAATTTTTAACAGAGAAAATTTTATTACATGTATTGCGGTTAGATCCTCCACCCCTAGCGGTATAAAAACAGCTCATAAGCAAAAAACTATTATAAAGCAGAAGGATTATATCTTAGTATTTGCAAAAAATAAGTCTAAGATCTCTTTTAAACCACAATATACCAAAGCAACAGAGTGGGATAATCATTATTCTGTTTGGATTGAAAAAGGACCAGATGGGGTAAAATTAAAAAAATTAGTTGATAAGTTAAAAGAAGAAGGTATTTTGAATACAAATCAAACATTAAAAGATATAAATGTTAATGACAAAAATTTTAAAAAATTTTATTTAGAGAATTCAGAAAAAATTGCAAGATGGACTTCTCATAAAAATAAGGAAATTATCCAGATTTGTACTACAAAATACAAAGATAAATTATACATTACTAAAGATGAAAATGGAAAAGAAGTTATTTATTTAAATAAACAAGTTTTGCAACCGTTGAGCTATTCCATAAATTATGTTTATGACGACAAAAAGTTTATTAAGGATATAAGCTTTTTGGTTTGTGATTTTTGGGGAGATATTGATTTTCAAAATACTCAAAATGAAGGAGAAGTGAGCTTACCTAAGGGGAAAAAACCGGAATTTTTAATATTTAGAATAATAGATATGACTACTGAACCTGATGATTTAATTCTTGATTTTTTTGTGGGTAGTGGAACAACTTGTGCTGTTGCTCATAAAATGGGAAGGCAGTACATTGGAATTGAACAACTTGATTATGGAGAAAATAGTGCAGTGGTAAGATTAAAAAATGTTATCAGTGGAGACCAAACCGGTATTTCAAAATCAGTTGGATGGCAAGGGGGTGGTGATTTTGTTTATTTAGAACTAATGAAATGGAATGAAAATTTTGTTGAAGAAATTAAAAAAGCAAAAACAAAAAATGAACTTAAAAAATTATGGAAAACAATGAAAGAAAAAGCATTTTTAAGTTATAAAGTAGATGTTAAAGCAATTGATAATAATGCAAAAGATTTTGATGACTTATCAATTGAAGACCAAAAGAAATTTCTAATTGAGTGTTTAGACAAAAACCATCTCTATGTCAATTACAGCGAAATTGACGACGAAGAATATGGCATAAGCGAAGAAGATAAGAAAATAAGTAGGGAGTTTTATAAAAAAATTTAGATATATGGGGAATGATATTATAAAAGAAAAATTCTCTTCTAATAAAATTCAAATTGAAGATCTATTTTCAAAATTTGAAGAACATTTAAGTATAAAAGGTAATAAAAGAATTTTATTTTCTGGTAAATTTGGAATTGGGAAAACCTATTTTCTTAAGGAATTTTTTAACAATAAAAAAGATAAATATGAATATTATCATTTATTTCCTTTGAACTACCAAATTAGCCAAAATGAAGATATTATTGAATTTCTTAAATATGATATTTTAGTTGAGATATTAAAAAATAACAAAAATATTTTCAAGAAAGAAGATTATAGTGGCTTCTTCGATTTACAATGCTTATTATATAGTTGGGGTAAAAAAAATTCCGAAAAAATATTTAATACAGGAATTTCATTAATTCCTAAATTGGGACGCCCATTGCAGGAAATTTATGGTCTAATTAAAAATTTTTGGGAATTTAAAAAACAAATAGAAGAGGGAGAAAAAAGTATTACTGATAATTTTTTTGAAAGGATTGAGCAAAAGAAGATAACAGAAACAGATTATATAAGTGAAATCATAAAAGAGAAAATAAAAGAACAAAGCGGTAAAAAAGAAAGCATTTTAGTATTGGATGATTTGGATAGATTGGATCCGGAACATATCTTTAGAATTTTGAATGTTTTTTCTGCTCATTTTGATTTAAATAATGAGGAACTTCCTAATAAATTCGGATTTGATAAAATAATTATCGTAGCTGATTATTCTAATTTGAAAAGTATCTTTCACCATAAATACGGAGAAAATACAGATTCAAGCGGATATTTCAACAAATTTTTTAGTGTCGAGGTGTTTCAATTTAAAAATGAGGAAATTATTAAAAAAACCATAGAACAACTTATTTTGGAGTTTCAAATTAAAGATGAGGAAATTAAAAAAAATATTAAGCAAGAAGGATTCATAAAAATTATTATTGAAGATGTTTTAAAAAGAGCATTAGAATTAGATGGAAAAGAAAAAATAAATATGTGGCAATTATTAAAAGGGATTAGATTTTCATTGCCCGTGTTTAATAATAGAAAAAATTATCAATTCGTAAATAAATCACCAATACAAGATATTTCCCTAAATATAAAGATTAGCATTTTGGTTCTTATTTCTATTTTTGATGGTGT
>Ga0078972_1009242_pt1 | contig 19645 bp, 19 predicted proteins | sample YelNatPaOPGAMG01_FD_67568 | JGI IMG/M metagenome (GOLD analysis project Ga0078972, IMG submission 67568) | Hot spring thermophilic microbial communities from Obsidian Pool, Yellowstone National Park, USA - OP-RAMG-01 (SPADES assembly) (version 2) | ecosystem: Environmental > Aquatic > Thermal...
AAATAATATAAAAAATGGAAAGTTTAAAGTGGATTACACCTGTGAGGATATTCATACAAACATAGAAAAAGAAGTCATTAAGATAGTAGGAGAAATTGGTAAAAAAATGCATACAGCAAGAAGTAGAAATGACCAGATTGCACTTGATGAAAGAATGTATTTAAAAGATGAAATATTAAATATAATAAATAACATTAAAAACTTAAAAATATCTTTGAAAAACTTTGCAAATAAATATAAGGATTTAATTATTCCTGGCTTTACTCATCTACAGCATGCACAACCTGTTAAATTCTTTGATTATATATCTGCATATATTACTATGCTTGATAGAGATACAGGTAGATTTAAAGAATTATTTAAAAGGGTAGATGTTATGCCTCTTGGAGCATGTGCCTTAGCAGGAACTTCTCTTCCTATTGATAGAAAATATGTAGCAAAACAACTAAAATTTTCTAAAATTTCTTCAAACAACATAGATGCTGTAAGTGATAGAGACTATATAATAGAATTCATAGGAGCTTCATCAATACTTTTTACTCATTTAAGTAGATTATCTGAAGAGATGATATTATGGTCAACAAAAGAATTTAATTTTATTAATATAAGCGATGCTTTTTCAACAGGTAGCAGTATAATGCCACAGAAAAAGAATCCTGATGTATTTGAAATAATTAGAGGAAAAACAGGAAGAATTTATGGAAGGTTATTAGGAATACTTTCAATTATGAAAGGATTACCTCTTGCATATAACAGCGATATGCAGGAAGATAAAGTTCATTTATTTGATGTAGTAGATACAACTAAAGAATGTTTAAATATATTAAGTGAGATATTTAAAAACATAGTTCTTAACGAGAATAGCATTAAAAAATCAATGGATAAAGATTATTCAAAAAGTGTTGAAATAGCAAATTACTTAGTTAAGAAAGGTATTAACTTTAAAGATGCGCATACAATAGTAGGAAAAATAGTTTTATACTGCATAGAGAATAATCTTGATTTAAAGGATTTACCAATAGAGACTTATAGAAAATTTTCTAAATTATTTAAAGAGGATATTTTTGAAAAACTTTAAATATGGAAAAATTTAACAAAGAAATAGTAATTATATTGGATTTTGGCTCTCAGTATAATCAGTTAATAGCAAGGAGAATTAGAGAAAACAATGTTTATTCTGAAATACTTCCTTTTAATACTCCTATCTCTGATTTAAAGAAATACAAGAATTTAAAAGGAATTATACTTTCTGGCGGTCCATCTAGTGTTTATGAAAAAGATGCCCCTACTATTAGTAAAGAGATATTCAATCTAAATATTCCAATTTTAGGTATTTGTTATGGGATGCAATTAATTTCTCATCTCCTTGGTGGAAAGGTCGCTAAAGCAACAAAAAGAGAATATGGTTTAGCTAAACTTATGATAAAAGATTTTAGTGACTTAATGTGGAATCTAAGATCTGTTTTAAATGTTTGGATGAGTCATGGAGATACGGTCACAAAACTACCCAATGGGTTTGAAGCAATAGCATATACTGATACATGTCTTAATGCTGTTATCAGGGATAAAAGAAAAAATATATTTGGAGTCCAATTCCACCCCGAAGTTGTTCATACACAATCAGGAAAAGATATTATTAAAAATTTTCTTTTTAAGATATGCAAGTGTAAGGGTGAATGGACAATGAAAGCATTTGTTGAAGAAGCAGTAAAAGAAATAAGAGAAAAAGTAAAGGACAAAAATGTTGTATGTGCTTTAAGTGGTGGGATTGACTCATCTGTAGTTGCTATCTTAGTAAGTAAAGCAATAGGTAATAATTTACATTGTATTTTTGTAAATAATGGTTTACTTAGAAAAAATGAGCCAGAAGAAGTAATAGATACATTTAAAAAACATTTTAAATTAAATCTCCATTATGTGGATGCAGAAGATAGATTTCTAAATAAATTAAAAGGAATAACTAATCCTGAAGAAAAAAGAAGAATTATAGGTCATGAATTTATAAAAGTATTTGAAGAAGAAGCAAATAAAATAGGAAATATTGAATATTTAGCGCAAGGAACATTATATCCTGATGTAATTGAAAGTAAATCAATAAAAGGACCTTCTTCTACTATAAAAACACATCATAATGTTGGAGGACTGCCAAAAGAGATGAAGTTTAAACTTATAGAACCTTTGAAAGAACTGTTCAAGGATGAAGTAAGAAGGATTGGGCAAGAACTCAATCTACCAGATAATATATTATGGAGACAACCTTTTCCGGGTCCTGGTATTGCTGTTAGAATTATTGGTGAAGTATCAAAAGAAAGAATAAAAGTCTTAAAAGAGGCTGATTTTATCGTAACAGAAGAGATAAAAAAGGCGGGTCTTTATAAAAATATATGGCAATCATTCGCAGTACTGCTTCCTATTAAAACTGTTGGAGTTATGGGAGATGAAAGAACTTATGAGAATGTTATTGCATTAAGAGCAGTAGAAAGCCAAGATGGAATGACAGCAGATTGGGTTAAACTTCCTTATGAACTGCTTAATACTATTTCTAATAGAATAGTAAATGAGGTCAGAGGAGTAAATAGGGTTGTGTATGATATAAGCAGTAAGCCTCCTAGTACTATTGAATGGGAATAAATGAGGTTTATTCCTCTTAATAACAGTGTAGATAATGAGGCGGGTGACTGCTTTTTTGAAAGGTAACTTATATAATTTATGCTCGCTTAACAGCGAGCATTACAAAATAAGCAGTAAGCCTCCTAGTACTATTGAATGGGAATAAAGTAAGTAAAAAAAAATGAGAAATCCAAGAGAGATTAGAGAAAGAATAAAAGGTGTAAAAAAAACTCAGCAAATAACAAAAGCAATGAAAATGGTTGCTGCTGTTAGATTCAAAAAAGTTCATTCTCGATTAATAGCAAATAGACCTTATTCAGATAGTATGGTTAATTTAATTGCTGATTTAACAAATAGAGTTGGTGAAAAAGTATTTCATCCTTTTTTCATTAAAAATTACAAATCTAATAAAGAATTACTCATCATTATTGGCTCAGATAAAGGACTATGTGGCAGTTTTAACAGTAATCTGCTTAGATTCTGTATTAAATATCTTGAACAAAAAAAAGATATAAAGTTTGATATAATAACAGTAGGTAAAAAAGTAAATGATTATTTAAAAAGCAAAAATATAGATATTATAAAATCCTGGCAAAATATTTTTTTAAATTTTTCTTATGATATTGCAGAAAAAATAGGAAATGAAATAATTGAATTGTTTTTAAAAGAAAAATATAAAGAGGTAAATATTTTATATAATGAGTTTAAAAATGTTGCACAAACAAAAGTAACAATAAAAAAATTATTACCTTTAGAATTAAATAAAGATAGTAAAACAGAGTTTATTTATGAACCAAATGCCCAAAAAGTTTTGGAAGAACTTCTTCCTAAATTTATAAAAGTAGTTGTTTATAGAATTTTATTAGAATCAAATGCATCAGAACAAGGATTAAGGATGACAACAATGGAACAAGCAACAAAAAATGCAGAAGATATGATAAAAAACTTAACTTTGCTTTACAATAAATTAAGGCAGGCAAGTATTACAAAAGAACTTGCAGATGTAGTAGGTGGTGCTTCTGCTATAACATAAGATTATGATGGAGGAAATATGGAAGATAAAAATATTGGTTATGTAGTTCAAATCATAGGAGTAGTTGTTGATGTAGAATTCCCATCTGGAATCTTACCACCAATATATACTTCGCTAAAAATTCAAAGGGACACTCCTGGTGATTATGGCAAGATGGAAATCGTTGCAGAAGTTCAACAGCATTTAGGAGACAATACTGTTCGTGCTGTTGCTATGTCTTCCACAGATGGACTTAAAAGAGGAGCAAAAGTTATAAATACAGGAAAACCTATATCTGTACCTGTAGGTCGTGGAACTCTAGGTAGAATCTTTAATTTGCTTGGCGAACCAATAGATGAATTAGGAGAGGTTAAAGCAGATAAATATTATCCGATCCATAGAGAACCTCCATCTTTTGAAGAACAAGAGACAAAAACCTCTATGCTTGAAACAGGAATAAAAGTAATTGATTTACTTGCTCCTTATCCTAAAGGTGGTAAAATAGGATTATTTGGTGGTGCTGGTGTTGGAAAAACCGTTATTATAATGGAGTTAATTAGAAATATTGCTACAGAACATGGTGGTTTTTCAATATTTGCTGGTGTTGGAGAAAGGACAAGAGAAGGTAATGACCTATGGATTTCCATGAAAGCATCAAAAGTTATTGATAAAGCAGTTATGGTATTTGGGCAGATGAACGAACCACCTGGAGCAAGACTTAGAGTAGGATTAACTGGTTTATCTATGGCTGAATATTTTAGAGATGAAGAAGGTCAGGATGTTTTACTATTTATAGATAATATATTTAGATTTGTTCAAGCAGGTTCTGAAGTTTCTGCATTACTTGGTAGAATTCCTTCAGCAGTTGGATACCAACCTACTCTTGCTACTGAGATGGGAGAACTGCAAGAAAGAATCACTTCTACAAAGAAAGGCTCCATTACCTCTGTTCAAGCAATATATGTACCTGCAGATGATTTAACAGACCCTGCACCTGCAACTAGTTTTTCACATTTAGATGCTACAACAGTTCTTTCAAGAAGAATTGTTGAACTTGGAATATATCCAGCAGTAGACCCTTTAGATTCTACATCTAAAATACTTGACCCAAAAATAGTTGGTGTTGAACATTACAATGTTGCAAGAGGTGTCCAAAAGATTCTTCAAAGGTATAAAGAATTGCAAGATATCATAGCAATACTTGGGATAGACGAACTTTCTGAGGAGGATAAACTAATTGTTGCAAGAGCAAGAAAAATACAAAAGTTTTTATCACAACCTTTCTTTGTTGCAGAGGAATTTACTGGAACTAGCGGTAAATATGTTCCCGTTGAGCAAACAGTAAAAGGCTTTAAAGAAATAATAGAAGGCAAACATGATGATTTACCTGAACAGGCTTTTTATATGGTAGGGTCAATAGAAGAATGCATTGAGAAAGCAAAGAAATTAAAAGATGAAAGATAAAAATTTTTTATTAGAAATAAAAACACCAGAAAAAGTTATTTTTGAAGGAGTAGTTACTTCACTTGAGGCACCTTCCATTATTGGAAGTATTGGAGTATTAACTGGTCATACTCCCCTTTTAGCAATTTTAAAAAAAGGCAAACTTAAATTTAAACATCTTGAAAAAGAATATGTTTATCATTCAGGAGACGGATTTATAGAAATTCTACCTGATAGAGTTAGAATCCTCGTAGAAGAATGTAAATGAAACTTTCTCTACCTAAACGAATAACAACAAAGGAGATGTTAAAATGATAGATTTAAAACAAGAAGTAAAAGATATAAGAAAAAGAATAGAAGAACTAAGGGGGCATCTTTGAATTAGATTTTAAAGAGAAAGAAATAAAAAAAATTGATGAAATTGCAGCAGATAATAAGTTTTGGGAAGATAGTGAAAATGCTAAAAAATTAATGAAAAAAAGAGATGAATATAAAGAAGATATAAAAAACTGGGAAAAACTAAATTATGAATTAGAAAATATAGAAAGTGGTATAGAGTTATTATGTGAGGAAGAAGATGTAAATTTATTTAAAGAACTTGAGGAAAAGTTAACTCTATTAAAAAAAGAAGTAGAAAAGTTAGAATTAAGAATCTTCTTTACAGAAGAATTTGACTCCCATAATGCCTTTTTAAGTATCCATCCAGGAGCAGGTGGTACAGAATCTCAGGATTGGGCCTCTATGCTACTTAGGATGTATATAAGATGGGCTGAAACAAAAGGTTTTTCTACTGAAATTGTAGATTATCTACCAGGAGAAGGTGCAGGTATTAAGGATGTAACAGTATTTATCTCTGGAAATTTTGTTTATGGATACTTAAAGTCAGAGAAAGGTGTTCATAGACTTGTAAGAATTTCTCCTTTTGATGCAAATAAAAGAAGACATACCTCATTCGCATCAATAGATGTAATACCAGAGGTTGATGATGTAGAAATTAATATCAAAGAAGATGATTTACGAATTGATACATACCGCGCTTCTGGTGCTGGTGGACAACATGTAAATAAAACTGATTCTGCAGTTAGAATCACTCATATCCCAACAGGTATTGTAGTATGTTGTCAATCTGAAAGGTCTCAATTTAAAAATAAATCAATGGCTATGAAGGTCTTAAGGTCAAGATTGTATGAGTATTATAGCGAGAAACAAAAAGAAAAAATAGAAAAGGTTAGTGGTGAGAAAAAGGATATAGAATGGGGTAGCCAAATAAGGTCTTATATTTTTCAACCTTATAAACTTGTAAAAGACCATAGAACAAATGTAGAAGTAACAAATATAGATTATGTTATGGATGGGAATATAGATATTTTTATAGAAGCGTATTTAAAAAAATCAGTAAAACAACCATTAGGGAAAATTAATAAATAAATTTTTATTCTTTAAAGGATAAATATGATTGTTATAGGTCATAGAGGGTGTGCTGGTTTAGAACCAGAAAATACTTTAAGAGGATTTAAAAAGGCAATTGAAATTGGGGTTGATGCAATTGAACTTGATGTTAGGTTAACTAAAGATAAAAATATTGTTGTTATTCATGATGAAACACTAGATAGAACTACTAATTTACATGGAAAAGTCTGTGATTATTACTATAAAGATATAAATATTCCATTACTAGCGGAAGTTTTTGATTTAGTAAAAACTACAAATGTAAAGGTACATATAGAATTAAAAGAAAAAGATACTGTAGAATTAGTTATTGATTTAATAAAAAAATACGATTTTGTAAAAAGAGTAAAGATTATATCTTTTTGGCACAATGAGATACTTAAGGTAAAAAAAATTCATAAAGATATTAAGACAGGTTTACTAATTACTCACTATCCTGCTTTTCCTAAAAACCTTTTGTTTGAAACAAACTCAGATAGTTTATGTATAGTATATGATAAAGTTGATTCAAACTTAGTTAATGAAGTTCATTCTTTAAATAAAGAAATAACAGTATGGGGAAAGATTAATACTGTAGAAATAATTGATAGGATGATTGAACTAAATGTTGATGGAATAGGAAGTGATTATCCTAATTTAGTAATAGAAAGATTAAAAGTATTTGGGAAAAGATAAAATAGAATAATTTATAAAAACTCTTGACAATAAAATTATTTTTTGGTATATAACATTAGAAAATACTTTGAGTGTATTTTACAGGTGTAGGGAAGTCCGTGAGAATCGGACACACTCCCGGTGCTGTAAGCAGGAACGAAATCTTAATAAACCACTGCTCGTTTTAGACGAGTGGGAAGGTAAGAGAGTAGGTTAAAAGCCTGCAAGTCAGAAAACCTTACTGTAAAATAAAAGTTGAATTCCTTCGAGGTAAAGGAAATTCAAATTTTTATTTAAGACGAGATAAGAAAATCAGGGTGCACCTCGTTCTATCCGCTAAAACGGTTGGAACGAGGTTTTTTAGTTTTAAGGAAAAAAATGAAAATAGGTATAACTCTATGGAACTTACAGAGTGTTAATCTTGCAGATAAGATCCAGCAAGTTGTTAATCTTGGCTTTAATTCAATTAGTTTTTTAGGAAGTTCTTTTGAAAACGAAGAAAAGATCATCAAAATCATAAAAGACAATAATCTAACTGTAACATTTCACTTAAGTTTTTTCGGAATAGATAAAAACAAAATAATAAAAAATTTAAATCTTAGATTAAATAAAATATCACAGTTTATTGAAAAAGGAAATTTAGAAAAAAATGTATGGTGTATATGCTTTGATCCTGCATTCAATGGCTCCAAAAGCAAGAAAAATATTCAATTTGATTTTGACACAACAGTAGAAGCTTTAAAACATACTTTAAAAAAGATTAAAAATATCCATATAGGTATAGAAAATTGGTTAATAAATTCTAAGATAAGTGAATTAAATAGAATTAAAAAAGCTGTAAATGATAAAAGACTTGGAATGTTACTGGATATAGGTCATTTACATATAGCCTTTAAGGAAAAATTACTTGATAGAGAAAATTTATCTGATTACTTTAAATCTATACCATTTAAAATAATAGAATTTCATATACACGATAATAATGGAGAAGATTCACATCTTCCACTTGGTAGAGGAAGTATTGATATACTTAATTTATTAAATATTATAAGAAAATCTGCAAATTTTTATAGAAACGCTGTTTTAACTTTGGAAATTAGACCGAATTCTATTGAAGAAATAATAAAAAGTAAAGAAATATTAATAAAACAGTTTTAAAAATTAAGTAAAGATTTCAAATTTTGGAGGAAATTTATGTTAAAAGAAGGCTTAATCCAAGTTTATACAGGCGATGGCAAGGGAAAAACAACAGCAGCATTAGGACAAGCATTTAGAGCATTAGGAAGAGGATTAAAAGTTTGTATATTTCAATTCTTAAAAGATAAAAACTATCAAAGTGGAGAATTAATATCTGCAGAAAAATTTAAAGACTCTTTAAAAATTGTGCGAGGAAAACAGGTTCATCCTTGCTTTACAAAAGGAAAGATTAGTAATGAACTTATAGACGATATTAAAAATATGTTAAATGACGCAGAGGAAGTAATAAAAAGTAAAGAATATGATGTGGTAATATTAGATGAAATAAATAACTGTATCTCCGATAATCTTATAAATATTAAAAAAATTTTAAAGATACTAAATGAAAAACCAGATAATGTTGAAATAATCTTAACAGGAAGAAATGCTCCTTATGAGATCATTCAAAAAGCAGATTTAGTAACTAATATGAGTTTAGTAAAACATCCTTATGAGAAAGGGATTAAAGCAAGAGCAGGTATAGAATATTAAAGGGGAAATATAATGGAAGGAGTTTTATTAATTCTTTGTTATGTTGCTGATTTAATTTTTGGTGACCCAGAATGGTTTTTTCATCCAGTAAGGGCTATGGGTAAATTAATAAATTTTTTAGATAGTAAATTAAGGGGAAATAGTAATAAAAATATAGAAAGGCTAAAAGGAGCTATCTTATCTTTTATAGTAGTTGGAACAAGTACATTTTTAGCATATTTATTTTTAAGACTTGCTAATACTATAAATTCATTTTTAGGTAATTTAGTTTGGGTTTATTTAGGCTATACAACTCTTTCTGTAAAAGATTTACAAGTTAAAGCAAAAGATATATTAAACGAATTAAATAAAAACTCCTTAGTAAAAGCAAGAAAAAATCTTTCTAAAATTGTAGGAAGGGATACTGAAAATTTAAATTCTCGTAGAATAGTCATTGCTACAATAGAAAGTATTGCAGAAAATATTAATGATGGAATTATTGCTCCTTTAATTTATCTTATTTTAGGTGGACCAGTTTTAGGGATCACCTATAAAAGTGTAAATACCCTTGATTCAATGGTAGGTTATAAAAATAAAAAGTATATTCATTTTGGTTGGTTTTCAGCAAAATTAGATGATGTTTTTAATTATATTCCTGCTAGGATTAGTGGATTTTTAATTTGTCTCTCTTCTTTTATTATTGGCAGAGGTTTTCTCTATCCTTTCAAAATAATGATTAGGGATGGTAGAAAACATCCTTCACCAAATAGTGGAATATCAGAAGCAGCTATGGCAGGAGCACTTGGAATAAAATTAGGAGGAAAATGGTTATATGGTGGTAAAGTTTCTATAAGACCGTATATAGGGGACGATAAGAGAAAAATAAAGATTTCGTTTATAAATGAAGCATTAAGAATAAGTTTTATCACTTCGTTTTTAATAGTCTTTATAGGAGTTATTTTAAAATGGGTAATTTAAACTTTTTACATGGAGGAAATATCTACGAGATTAAAAGAAACTTTAAAAAGGAGATAATTGATTTTAGTGCTAATATAAATCCATTAGGTTTACCTTATTCGTTAAAAAAGTATCTTTATAAAAATATGAAAAGCATTGAACATTATCCTGACTATGAAGCAAAGAGTTTAATAAAAAAAATCAGTAAATATTGGAAAGTTAAAGAAGAAAATATTCTTTTAGGCAATGGTTCAGTAGAACTTATTTATCTTATTGTTAACACATTTAAACCAAAAACAACGGTTATCCCAGTACCAACTTTCTCTGAATATGAGCGTGCTACTAAAGCGATAAATAGTAAAATAAAATTTTTAAAACTTAAAGAAAATGAAAATTTTAAACTTAATTTATCAATTTTTCCTAAAATAGATATGTTCTTTATCTGCAATCCTAATAACCCAACAGGCAATCTTATAATAGATAGATTTGAAACAATCAGAAGAATATCCTGCAAACTATTTGTTATTGACGAAGCTTTTATGGATTTTTTACCTGATGAGGATATTCATACTGCTATCTGGGAGGCTATAAAAGGAAAAAATATAATTGTGCTTAGAACATTTACTAAGTTTTTTTCACTACCTGGTTTAAGAATTGGATATCTTATATCTCATAAGGATATTATTGATAAGTTAAAAAAGAATTTACCTCCATGGAATATAAATTCATTAGCCCAATTAGCAGCCGAATTCATTTTAAATAAAAAGGAATATATTAAAAAAACTCATAAAATCATAGAAGAAGAAAGGGATTTTCTATTTAAGGAGTTAAGTAAAATAGAAGGATTAAAAGTTTATCCTTCTGTAACAAATTTTATTTTAATAAAAATTGAAAAACCTGGTTTATTTTCATATTCTTTAAAAAAATTACTTATTCCAAAGGGATTTCTTATAAGGGATTGCAGTAATTTTAGAAATTTAAACAATAAGTATATTCGTATTGCTGTTCGTTCTAATGGTGAAAATTCAAAATTCATTACTGCTTTAAAAGAGGTATTATGCAAAAAATAGTTTTAGAATTAAAAAATATTATAAAAAAAGTTGCTCAAAAGAATAAAGCAGAAGGTTTACTTCTATCCGGTGGTTTAGATTCATCTATTTTAGCCAGTATTAATCCTAATCTTATAGGAATTACTGTAAACTTAAATTCAAATGGAGATGATTTGAAATATTCTAAACTTTTAGTTAAATATTTTAATATGAAACATTATCAAAAAATTGTAAAAGTTAAAGAAGCTTTAAACTCTATACCAGAAGTAATAAAAATTCTTAAGTCTTTTGACCCAGCTATTCCCAATGATATTGCAGTTTATTTTGGACTAAAAGAAGCAAAAAAGATAGGCATTAAATCTGTAATGACTGGTGATGGAAGTGATGAATTATTTGGAGGATATTCATTTATGAAAGATATAGATAATTTACAGAGTTATATTAAAAAAATATCTAAAAACATGAGTTTTAGTTCTAATGAACTTGGAAAATATTTTGGGATTAAGATAATCCAACCTTTTCTTGATAAAGAAATTATAAATATTGCTTTAAGAATCCCTATTACTTTAAAGATAAAAAAAGGTTATAACAAATTTTTAGGAAAATGGATTTTACGCAAGGCATTTGAAGATGAAATGCCAGAAGAAATTGTCTGGCAGGATAAAAGGCCCATAGAGGTTGGCTCTGGAATGACTAAATTAAGAAGGATTATTACTTCAAAAATCTCTGATGAAGAATTTGAAGAGAAGAAAAAATTATATCCAATAAAATTTTTAAATAAAGAACATTTATATTATTACGAGATATACAGAAAAGAATTAGGTAATATCCCTATTTCTAAAAATAGTAAAAATAGATGTCCTGGATGCAAAGTTAAGATGAAACAAAACGTTTTCCATTGTAAAGTATGTGGATATGTATTAAATTGGAGGATTAAGTGAAAGCATTTATCTCATGGAGTGGTGGAAAAGAAAGTTCAATTGCTTTATACAAAGCAATTAAAGAGCATAATCTTGAGATTGCTTATTTATTAAATATGGTATCAACTAATGGGAAGTATTCTCGTTCTCATGGGATTAGTTTAACTTTATTAAAAATTCAAGCAGAATCTTTAGGAATTCCAATCTATTATTCAAAGACCAGTTGGAAGACTTATGAAGAAAATTTTAAAAAAGCCGTTTTAAAATTTAAAAAAGAGGATATTAAAGTAGGTGTGTTTGGAGATATTGACGTAGACGAACATAAAGAGTGGATAGAAAGGGTTTGTAAGGATTTGTGTATAAAACCTATTTTACCGTTATGGAGAGAAAAAAGGGAAAAACTGCTTAAAGAATTTATTCAATTAGGATTTAAGGCAAAAATCTGTGCTACTAAAGCTCAACTTTTAGGAAAGGAATGGTTAGGACGAGAAATCAATAAAGAGATTATTAAGGATTTAGAATCTTTAGAAAATATTGACTTATGTGGAGAAAACGGTGAATACCATACATTTGTTTATGATGGACCTATATTTAAAAAACCAGTAAAGTTTTTTATTGGAAAGAAAATATTAAAAAAAGAACACTGGTTTTTAGAACTTAAGGAGCGACAAGAATGATACTTTATAGAAAAGTGCCTTTTTTAACTTTCGTTTTAAGCCCTTTAATAATAGTTACTTTTTATTTAGTATCCCTTCTCTTTTTACTAAGTGAACCAATTAATGCAGAGATGGAACTTTCTAAAAATCCTCAGAGAATAATTTCACTAGGTCCTTCTATAACTAAGGCAATATATCTTTTAGGAATACAGGACAAATTAATAGCAAATACCGTATACTGTATCAATCCTCCTCCTGCAAAAGAAAAAGAGAAGATTGGTACAGCAACAGATGTGAACATAGAAAAGATATTTAATCTTAAACCTGATTTAGTATTAGCAACATCATTAACTAATCCTAAGACAAAAGAAAAATTAAAAAATTTAGGAATAAGAGTTGTTACTTTCCCTGTACCAAAAAATTTTAATGACCTATGTAAACAGTTTTTAGAATTAGGTAAACTTGTTGGTAAAGAAAAAGAGGCAGAAAAGATCATAAATAATGTAGAAAAGAGAGTAACTTATATCAAAAAAAAGGTTGAAAATTTATATAAACCAAAGGTGCTTCTTCAGATAGGAGCAGACCCTTTATTTGTAGCAACAGGTAGTTATTTTCTCAATGACTACATTGAACTTGCAGGAGGAATAAATATTGCTAAAGAATCAAAGGAAGGTATTTACTCAAGAGAACAAGTTTTATCTGCAAATCCTGATGTAATAATTATTACCACAATGGGTATTTTAGGAGAAGAAGAGAAAAAAACTTGGGAAAAATATAAAACTTTAAATGCAGTAAAGAAAAATAAAATCTATATTATAGACAGTGACAAAATCAGTAGTCCTACACCAGTGAGTTTTGTAGATACATTAGAAGAAATTGTTAATCTTTTACATTCGAAGGAGAAATAAGATGAAAAGAAAATCTATTTACTGGATTTATTGGATACTGGCTTTATGCGGACTTTTACTGGCTACATCACTTTTCTCTTTATGCACTGGTTCAGTTGGTATACCTTTAAAAAAAATTTTAGAAGTAATTTTTACTGGGAAAGGAACTACTGAATACAGTATTATTTTCAATGTTAGATTACCAAGAATTATTTTAGGCTTTGCTATAGGGGGAGCATTGGCTTTATCTGGAGTAATTTTACAGGGTATGTTCCGTAATCCTTTGGTTGAGCCATATACCTTAGGTATTTCTGGAGGAGCAGCATTAGGTGTATGTTTAAATATTATATTTAGATTATACCAAACTTTTACTGTCTCAACCCTCCCTCTCTTTGGTTTTTTAGGAGCATTATTAGTTATTTTATTAGTTTATTTTTTAAGTATAAAAAAAGGGATTTTAAAGATTACAGAACTCCTTTTAACTGGTGTAATGATAAGTTTTATTTCCTCATCTTTAATTATGCTTATTATGGCTGTTTCCCGTGCAGAGGACCTTCATGGTATTATTTTCTGGATAATGGGTTCATTAGAAGAGCCAAACTTAATTTTAATAAAATTAGCACTTCTAATATCTACTATAGGATTAATTATATCTTATTTATTTTGGAAAGACCTAAATGCATTTTTACTTGGTGAAGAAGAAGCATTACATTTAGGTATAAATACAGAAAGAACAAAACGTTTGCTTTTTATACTCTCCTCCTTTCTTACTGGTTGCAGTGTATCAGTTGCAGGTATTATTGGCTTTGTAGGTTTAGTTGTTCCTCACTTTATCCGTATGTTTGTAGGAACTGACCATCGGATTCTTTTAATTAGTGCATTTTTAAGTGGAGCAAGTTTTTTAATATTCTGCGATACATTAGCCAGAATAATTATATCCCCTTTAGAATTACCTGTTGGTGTAGTAACAGGTATATTAGGTGGAAGTATTTTTATTTATGTATTGAGTAAAAAACAGATTATATTGGGAGGAAAATAGTGCTTAAGGTAGAAAATTTAACCTGTGGATATGATTTAAAGTTTAATCTTTCAGATATTAATTTTAACGTAAATAAAGGAGAGATTGTAGGGATAATAGGTCCTAATGGTTCAGGAAAAACAACTTTACTTAAAGCAATCACTAAAGTAATTAAGCCAAAGAAAGGAAGGATTTTACTTTATGATAAGGATATACAAGAAATAGAAATTAAAGACCTGGCTAAAAAAGTAGCAGTAATTTCTCAATATTCTGAAATAGGATATATCACGGTAGAAGAATTTGTTCTTTTAGGAAGAATCCCTCATTATAAAAAATTTCAGTTTTTAGAAACAAAGCATGATATGGAGATTGTTAAAAAATGTATGATATTAACAGATATATTTAAACTTAAAGATAGGTTCATGGGAGAAATAAGTAGCGGAGAAAGACAAACTGTTCTTATTGCAAGAGCCTTGGCTCAAGAGCCAGAATTGCTCTTGTTAGATGAACCTACAACACATTTAGATATAACACATCAAATAAGAATCTTAGACCTTATAAAAAGATTAAATAAGGAACTAAATCTTACAGTAATAATGGTATTGCATGACCTTAATTTAGCAAGCGAATACTGTGAGCGGTTAATTCTTATAAATGAAGGAAAGATACACTCTATAGGAACACCAGAGGAAGTTTTAAAGTATCAAATTATTGAAGAAGTTTATAAAACGATTGTAGTCGTAGAGAAAAACCCAATTTCTCTTAAGCCTTTTGTATTAGTAGTTACTGAAGAAGCGAGAAAAAGAAGTAACTAAAGTAAAAAATTTAATAGGAGGAAAAAATGAAAATAGGTAAATATGATATAGAAATAGAAGAAATAAATAAGGAATCTTTTAAAGAAACACAGAAAAGATTGGATAATCTTACAAAACCAGTTGGGAGTTTAGGAAGATTAGAAGAGATTGCTAAATATGTTGTAGCAATCACAGGCAAAAAAAATCCTGTTTTTAAAAATAAAGTTATAATAACAATGGCTGGTGACCATGGAGTAGTTGAAGAAAAAGTATCTGCTTATCCAAAAGAAGTAACACCTCAAATGGTTTACAATTTTTTAAGAGGTGGAGCTGGTATAAATGTCTTAGCAAGGCATATTGGAGCAAAAGTAATAGTTGTTGATATGGGAGTTGCAGTTGATTTAGAAAAACATCCTGGATTGATAATAAAAAAAATTAATTATGGAACAAAAAATTTTGTAAAGGAGCCTGCAATGACAAGAGAAGAAGCAATAAAATCTATTGAAGCAGGTATAGATATTGTTTTAAATGAAAAAGACATTGATATAGTAGGTACAGGTGATATGGGAATAGGTAATACAACACCAAGTAGTGCTATTACAGCAGTATTTACTAAACAAAAGGTTGAGATTGTAACAGGAAGAGGAACTGGAATAAATGACAAAATTTTTGAAAATAAAATTAAAGTTATAAAAAAAGCATTAAAGGTAAATAAACCCGATTATAAAGATCCTATAGATGTTTTATCTAAAGTAGGAGGATTTGAAATAGGAGGTATAACAGGAGTAATACTCGGTGGCGCTATAAAAAGAGTACCTATTGTTATTGATGGATTTATTTCTGGAGCAGCTGCTTTAATTGCTGTTCATCTTTTTCCTAAAGTTAAAGAATATTTATTTGCTTCTCATAAATCCCAAGAAAGAGGTCATAGATTTATTTTAGAGCATTTAGGGTTAAAGCCTATACTTGATTTAAATTTAAGATTAGGTGAAGGAACCGGAGCAGCATTAGCAATAAATATAATAGAAGCTTCTGTAAAAATTTTAAATGAAATGGCTACATTTGATTCTGCAAAAGTATCAAAAAAAAGTATATAGAATTTAGTATACAGTATATAAGGATAAAAATGAAAAAAAGATTTATATTGATAACTGGTGGAGTTAGGAGCGGAAAGAGTTCTTTTGGTGAAAGATTATCAAAAAAATTAGGTAAAGAATTTGTCTATGTTGCAACATCTATACCTTTTGATAAAGAGATGAAACAAAGGGTAAAAAAACATAAAGAAAATAGAAGTAAGATATGGAAAGTAATAGAAGAACCTATAAATGTTATTAAAGTTTTAAAAAAAGAGGATAAAAAAGGGAAAGTAATTCTTTTGGACTGCTTAACACTTCTCATAACAAATTGGTTAATGAAAAAGTATAAAGAAAACTCAATAGAGAAAAAAATAAAAGAAATTGCTGAATTTTGTAAAAATTGTAGTTCATCAGTAGTAATTATTTCAAATGAAGTAGGTATGGGAATAGTTCCTAAAAATAAACTAAGTAGATTATTTAGAGATATACAAGGTAAATCCAACCAGATATTAGCAAAGTATGCAGATAATGTTTATTTCATGGTTGCAGGATTACCAATGAGGTTAAAATGAAAAATTTTCTTATTTCTTTACAATTTTTAACGAGAATACCTATAAAGATAGAAAAAATCAAAGAAACTGATTTAGTTAATTCAGTAGCATTTTTCCCTTTAGTAGGATTAATTTTAGGATTGGTTTTAATTGGAATCAATTATATCTTATCATTATTTTTACCTTCGTTTGTTTCTATAATACTTACATTTGCAATTTATTTATTCTTAACTGGATGTATGCATTTAGATGGATTTGCTGATACTATTGATGGACTTTATGGAGGAAAAACAAAAGAAGAAATTTTAAGGATTATGGATGATAGTAAAATAGGAGCAATTGGAGCAGTATGGTTATTTATAATTTTGATATTAAAAGTTTTTTTACTTATTAATATTTCAGATTTAGATTTTGCTTTTATTATGATGTGTATTTTAAGTAGAACTGGAATAGTTTTACAAATATTCTTTGCACATCCTGTTAAAAATACGGGGTTAGGAAGTATTTTTTGTAAAAAAATATCTTTTAAGCAACTTACTATTGCTATTGGATTCTCATTTTTAATCTCATTATTATTTGGATTAAAAGGAATTTTAGCATTTTCAATTGCAATTTTAGTTTCTATATTAATTTTTTTATATTTTAATAAAAAATTAGGTGGTTTAACAGGGGATATCTTTGGTTTCACAGTAGAAATTATTGAAATTTTTGTTTTAATAGGAGCAACTATTACTTTTAAAATTTAATTTGAAAGGAGGTGATAAATACAGAATATAGAATATAAGTATATTAATCTGAAGGGAGGTGATAAACGCAGAAAGTAAGAATATAGTATAAAGTATATAAAACTAAAAAGGAGGGAAACATTATGTTAAAGATTTTATTAATTTTAAGTTTAATAGTTGGTAATATCTTTGCAGAAGAAGAAGTTAAAGAATCTAAAGATGTATTTCAATTAGATGAGATTGTTGTTACTGGTTCAAGGACAGAAAAATTAATTAGAGAGGAACCAGCAAATATAAGTATAATCAGTAAAGAAAAGATTGAATCAGGCCATTTTAAAGATGTAGGAGAAGCAATATCAAATTTACCAAGTGTTAATGTAGATAAATATGGAACTCTTGGAAGTTCTCAATCTGTATTATTGAGAGGAATTTCTTCTAAAGGAACTTTAGTTTTACTTAATGGAGTTCCACTAAATGGGAGTTACTCAGGTGATGTAGACTTAAGTTCTTTACCACTAGATAACATAGAAAGAATAGAAGTATTAAGAGGACCAGCATCTTCACTTTATGGAGCAAATGCTGTTGGAGGAGCTATTAATATTATTACTAAAAATAAAGTTGAAAGACCAAAGATAAACCTTAGTGGTAGTTATGGAACATTCAATACTTCTGACTTAAAATTTTCTTTTGAAAATAAATTCAATGATTTATCATTAAATTTAGGAGGTTCATATAAGCATACTGATGGTGAAAGGGTTAATAGTAAGTATGATGCTTACAATTTAAATGGTGTATTTGCTCACAATTTTTCAAACTTAAATAATATAAAAATTAATTTTGGAGGCTTTAAAAGTGAATTAGGTACTCCAGGAACTGAATCTGCTCCATCAACAGATACTAAACAAAGAACAGAAAGAATATATTCTTTAATAGAAGATGAACTTAATATAAATGAAGATATGAATCTAAAATTTAAGTTGTTTGGAGCAAGAAATATTTTAAATTATTATACTTCATACGGAGATACTCTTGGTGATGAAAAAAATTTAGATTTTGAAACCTACTATAATTATAATCTAGGTGGAATAAACACTCTTGTACTAGGTGCTAAATATCGTTATGATGTTTTGGAACAAAGTGATATAGGGAATAAAAATGCAACAACAAAATCAATTTATTTACAAGATACTTTAGATTTACTTGGTTCCTGGATATTTACAGGTTCAGTTAGATATGATAACCATTCTGCTTATGGAAATAGCATCAATCCCTCTCTCTCATTAATTTATAATATAATAGATAATGTTCAAATAAAAGCAGGTATAGGGACAAGTTTTAAAGCTCCAACATTTGCTGACTTATATTGGCCATATCAGGATTTAGGAATGTATGGTATTTATGAAGGGAATCCAAATATAGCTCCTGAGAAGTCTACATCTTATGATATAGGGATAAGTTATGAACTTGAAAATTTTCTTTTTATAAAAGAAACATATTTTAGAAATGATATGAAAGATATGATAGAGTGGGCTCAAGTAGATCCAAATGACTTAAACTCTAAATGGACACCATCAAATGTTGGAAAAGCTTTTACTTATGGTCTTGAAAGTGAATTAAAAATAGCACCTTTTAGCAATTTAACAGGATATATAACTCACATTTGGCTATTTAGCAAAGATGAAGGCTTAGATAAAGAGTTGCCTTATAGACCAAAAAATAAAGTTAATTTAGGAATAGAATATGATATTTTTGGACAAAAACTGAATGTAGATTGTGAATACTATGATAAGAGATTTACCAATAAGTACAATACAAGAGCACTTCCTAACTTTATAAAAACAAATGTTCAGTTAACTTCAAAGATTTTAGATAATTTAACTTTAACTTTAAAAGTTGAAAATGTTGAAAATGTTCCTTACCAATTAAGGTATGGATATCCAATGCCAGGTAGAACATTTAATGTTGGAGCTAATTTCTCATTTTAAACCAATAGCACTATATATAGTATCTAAACTATAATTTAAACACAACTTATAGTCATAACAATTGCTTTCGGAAGATTAAAACATATTTATATAACAATGAAATATTTTTTAATAATCTCAATTATAATTCATTTATTTTTTCTTAAGAGTTT
>Ga0078972_1009245_pt1 | contig 19640 bp, 12 predicted proteins | sample YelNatPaOPGAMG01_FD_67568 | JGI IMG/M metagenome (GOLD analysis project Ga0078972, IMG submission 67568) | Hot spring thermophilic microbial communities from Obsidian Pool, Yellowstone National Park, USA - OP-RAMG-01 (SPADES assembly) (version 2) | ecosystem: Environmental > Aquatic > Thermal...
ATCTCGATCCTGCACGATGCCCGCGGACCGGACAACAGCATCACCGAAAGCGACGTTGCCAGCCTCTTGGCCCTGGGCGAGGCCTATCGCATCCTCCTCCGCGATCAAGCCGATTTCTTCCTGGTCGGCGGCGCGGAGAGCAAAATCAATCCTCTCAGCATGGTCCGGCAATGCTTGTTCGAGTGTCTCTCGCGACGCAATGACGAGCCGACCAGGGCCTGTCGGCCATTCGACCGCGGCCGCGATGGTCTAGTCCTTGGCGAAGGGGCTGGGGTCTTCGTGGTCGAAGACCTGGAACACGCCCGGCGGCGCGGCGCCCACATCTATGCCGAGATCGTCGGCTTCGGGGCGGCGTTTGATCCCGGCATGCGTGGCGACGGCCTGGCGCGGGCCATTCGCGCGGCCTTGACCGAGGCAGGCATTGAACCGCATGAAGTCGATCACATCAACGCCCACGGTCTCTCCACGCCGGAATCGGATGCCTGGGAGGCACGCGGTTTGCATGAGATCTTCGGGGACTGTTCGCCGCCGGTGCCGGTCTTTGCCGCCAAGAGCTACATCGGCAACCTGGGCGCGGGCGGCAGCACCACCGAGTTGGCCGCTAGCGTCTTGGCCATGAGCAAGGGCCTGGTGCCGCCGACGCTTAATTACGAACAAGCCGACCCGGATTGCCCTGTTGTGGTGCTCAGCCAGCAACCGCGGCCGATGACGCGGCCTTATGTGGTTAAAGTGAGCTTCACGCAAATGGGCCAATGCGCCGCCATGGTAGTTCGGCAGTGGAACTAACTCTTTCCCTTTCCCGGACAGGACCCAGCGGCAATGGGCCTAAAAACGGGAAAGGACGCCAGGACTAATGAGGCTAGCTTCCCATGCGACGACGAGTTGTCATCACCGGGATGGGAGCCATCACCCCGCTCGGTCATAATGTGCGCGAGACCATTGAGGCCCAGCTACAGGGCCAAAACGGCGTTGGGCCGATTGAGTCGTTCGATGCCTCGCGCTTTCCAACCAAGTTCGCGGCCCAGGTGAAGGACTTCGACCTGGCGCGCTTCATTCCCAACTGCCAGCGCTGGGCCCATTCCGGGATCAACAGCCAATTCGCCGCGGCCGCTGCCCAGGAGGCGCTCCAGCACGCCGGCCTGCTCCACGATGACCGCGTGGACCGCAATCGTTTCGGTGTTTACCTCGGCTCAGGGGAAGGCATTCAAGATTTCCACAATCTGCTGTCGTGGATCTATCAAGCCTATCGGCGAGAGACGCGCCAGCTCGATACAGCCGTCTTCGAGCGCGGCGCGCTAAGCGTCTTCCATCCCGAACGTGAGTCCGAACAAGAGCTGCACACGACGCCGGCCCATCTGGCCGCTCATTTTGATCTGCGCGGGCCGAATTACAACTGCCTGACAGCTTGCGCCGCTAGCAGCCAGGCGGTCGGCGAAGCAACCGAGTTGATTCGCCACGGCGATGCCGACCTCATGTTGGTCGGCGGCGCCCACAGTATGATCCATCCTTTCGGCGTGACCGGCTTCAACCTGTTGACGGCCCTATCTACGCGCAACGACGCCCCCGAAAAGGCGTCGCGCCCCTTCGATCTCCACCGCGACGGTTTCGTCCTGGGAGAAGGGGCGGCCATGCTCGTTCTGGAAGAGCTGGAACATGCCAAACGCCGCGGCGCAGACATCCTCGCCGAAGTGACCGGCTACGGCTCGACCGCCGACGCTTTCCGTGTCACCGACAGCCACCCGGACGGCCGCGGCGCTATCGCCTGTATGGAAGCGGCCTTGAAGGACAGCAGACTTAACCTCTCCGATATTGGGTACATCAACGCGCACGGCACTAGCACCAAGGTCAACGACAGTGTGGAGACCTTGGCCATCAAGAAGGTTTTCGGTGATTTGGCATACCGTATTCCGGTGAGCAGCACTAAGAGTATGATGGGGCATCTTATCGCCGCCGCCGGCGCGATGGAACTCATCACTTGTGTGGAAGTGCTTCGCCGCGGCGTCATGCCGCCGACCATCAATTACGAGACGCCCGATCCCGAATGCGATCTCGACTACATCCCCCGCACAGCACGCGAAAAACGAGTCCAGCACGCTCTCAGCAACAGCTTCGGCTTCGGGGGGCAAAATATCGCCCTCATCGTTAGCCGTTTTGCCGGATGAGGCGCACGAAGTGAGGATGCAGGGTTGGCCGCTCTGTTGTTTTCATCCGCAAATCCTCACGGCTGATTCCTCACTCCTCATGGAGGTTGTCACGGTGTTCTGGTTAGGTCTGGCCCTGTTGTGCAGTATGCCGGTGCTTCTGTTCCTGGCCCTGGTGTTCTTGCATGTCTATATCCGTGTGCGATACCTTCGCTTTCTCATTCGGATTTTCCAGGAGAAACCGCTGTTTGTCATTCCGCGCGGCCAGCCGCTGCCGGAAGCGGAGGACGTCCGCTTTCCGAGCAGCGATGGTCTGACGCTGTGCGGCTGCTATTTCCGCGCGGCGCCTCCTCGTCGCGGCGTCATCCTTTTCGGCCTGGAGTTCGGCTCCAATCGCTGGGCCTGTCGCTCGTATTGCGAACACCTCGTCGAGAACGGTTTCGACGTATTCGCCTTCGAGTCGCGCAACCAGGGCGACAGCGACGCCCTGCCGGGCTATGAGCCGTTGCAATGGGTCACAACCTACGAGGTGCGCGACGCCGAGGCGGCGCTGGCTTATCTGAAAAGCCGGCCGGACGCCGATCCCCACGGCATCGGCTTTTTCGGCATCAGCAAGGGGGCCGGCGCCGGATTAATCGCCGCCGCCCGCGATCCTTACGTGCGCTGTTTCGTTACAGACGGCCTGTTCGCCACCTACACGACCTTGGTGCCGTACATGAAGCAGTGGTTCCGCATCTACAACAACCATTATGCCATCCAGGGCTTGATCCCGCTGTGGTTCTATGGCCTGATTGGTTTGGCCGGCATCCGCCGCATCGAACGCGAACGCCGGTGCCGTTTTCCACACCTGGAGCGCTATCTGCCGCGCCTGGCGCCGCGCCCGCTGCTGATGATCCACGGCCTGGCCGATACCTACATCAAGACGGAGATGACCACTCGGCTCTTTGCTCTGGCCCACGAGCCGAAAGAGCTATGGCTGGTCGACAACGCCAAGCACAATCAAGCCCTTCAGGTCGCTGGTCAAGAATACCGCCAGCGCGTGTTACGTTTTTTTGAAACTCACCTGGCGCATCAAGCAACCACCCCGAATACCACAAAGGACCCAAAGAACGAAAAGACGGCCCGACAACGCGAACCGTATCGCCGCAAATCCTCCAAGGGATTTCTTGCACCGCTGTTCCGCGTTTTTGCCTTCTTTTCCTCTCTTTAAATGGGTGTATTTGTGGGCTTCGCGGCGACGACCGCTTTGCGTGAGACGAGCATGAGCAATCTGATCCGCCAAGGTGTCCAGCGCGTTGTCCGCTTTCTGCTGCGGAAAGTCGTCCTCAAGGCGATCGCTCGGCCGATTCGCCGCCGCCTGGCCCAGTTTGAGGCGGCGACGCACGATCCACGTCAAGTCCAGGAAGCGCTGCTGCGTGGCATCCTCGCCCATCAAGCGGCCACAGCCTTCGGCCGCGATCACCGCTTCGACGCCATCCGCACCCTGGAGGACTTCCGCCGCCAGCTGCCGGTGGCCGGCTACGAGTATTTCGAGCCGTACATTGCCCGGCTGCGCCGCGGCGAAACCAACGCCTTGCTCAGCGATCCGCACATCCATATGTTCGCCCTGACCAGCGGCACCACCGCTGTCCGCAAGTTCATTCCCGTCACGCAGCAATATCTCGATGATTACCGCCGCGGGTGGAACATCTGGGGCTTGAAGGTCTTCCGCGATCATCCCGGCGTGCGCATGCAGCCGATCTTGCAAATATCTGGCGATCCCGATGAGTTTCGCACCGAGTCCGGCGTCCCTTGCGGCGCTGTCACCGGCTTGACCGCCCAGATGCAGAAGCGCATCATTCGCTGGCTCTACAGTGTGCCGGCGTGCGTCGCGCGCATCAAGGAGCCGCGCAGCAAATATTACGTCACCCTCTTACTGAGCCTTCCTCGCAAGATCGGCATGATTATCGCTGCTAACCCCAGCACGCTTATCAACTTGGCCCGCACCGGCGATCAAGAAAAAGAATCGCTCCTTCGCGACCTCTATGACGGCACTCTCTCCAGCCGTCTCGATTTGCCTGCCGACATCCGGGCGGAACTGACCCGCCGCCTTCGCCGCCATCCCGAGCGCGTCCGTCAACTGGAAGACATCGTGAAACGTACCGGAACGCTCTATCCCAAGGACTATTGGCCATGTGATTGCATTTTGGGTAATTGGATGGGCGGCAGTGTCGGCTCCTACTTGCGGCACTATCCGCGCTACTTTGGGACCACGCCGGTGCGCGACGTCGGCCTGATCGCCAGCGAAGGGCGCATGACCATCCCCCTGACCGACGGCACACCGGCCGGCGTCCTGGATGTCACGACGCATTATTTCGAATTCATCCCCGAAGCGGAGGGAGATAGTCCGAACCCTACCGTCCTGGGCGCCCACGAACTCAAAGAGGGAGCAGCCTATTTCATTCTGCTGACCACTGCCTTTGGACTGTACCGTTACCACATTCACGATCTGGTCCGCGTCGTCGGCTTCCACAATAACACTCCCCTGATCGAATTTCTCAGCAAGGGAGCGCACTTTGCCAATCTCACGGGTGAAAAGCTTTCGGAGTATCACGTCACGCAAGCGATGAGGGAGGTGCTGCGCGAATTGGACCTAACGCTGACGGCGTACAGTCTTGCGCCGTGCTGGCCGAGTGATGAGGCGGCCAACGGCGTAAGTGCCGAGTTCGAGCAGCCGTATTATGGTTTGTTCATCGAGCAGGGCGATCTGCCAGATGCGTCTCTCGGTCAGCGGCTTGTGGAGCGCCTGGAGGCGCGCTTGCGGCAAGTGAACAGCGAGTACGACAGCAAACGCCAAAGCGAACGCCTGGGGCCTGTACGACTGGAGCTGGTACGGACCGGCTTCTGGACGCAATGGGACCGACAGCGCTTGCACCAGACGGGCGGCACCCTGGAACAGTACAAGCACCCTTGTTTGATTAACGACCTCCAGTTCCGTGAACGCATCCGCCGGGAACAAAACCTTGTCGTCTACTCTTAGGAGTATCCAAAGGCCGCTCTCTCCCCGAACGTCAGCACAAGTGGTCCGCTCGCTACCATGATTGACGCCTCTCTACGAGGATTCTACAATCCGCTATTCGTCCCTCCTTCGCCGTCCCCGTTCTGCTAAACGCTTGAGGGGCGATGGATAGGGTTTTGAGGATTTTTGGAGAGCGTCTATATGGATAAAGCAACCGTCCTCACCATTTATACCGATGGCGCTTCACGCGGCAACCCCGGTGAGGCAGCCTTCGCCTACGTCATCCGCCGCGAGGGGCAGCCGGCCGTCGAGGGGGCCGGCTGCTTGGGCCAAATGACCAACAACCAAGCCGAATATACCGCGCTCATCCGCGCTCTGGAACGCGCCTTCGAGATGGGGCCGCACCATCGCGTCATCATCTACAGCGACAGCGAACTGATGGTCAAACAGATGAACGGCCAATATCGGGTCAAAAATGAGGAACTGCGCAGCTTGTACGAACAGGCGTGCGCCCTGCGTCGGCGCTTCGATGGCCCCGTGACGATTCGCCACGTGCGGCGAGAGCAGAACAAACGCGCCGATCAGCTGTGCAACGAAGTGCTCAATGGCAAATGCTGAACCGCGGTTGATCGTGCTCCGCAGGAGAGCACGAACGTACTCTCCTGCGGAGCGCAGCCAACCAAAACAAGGAGTTGTTGTCATGGTGCGTTACCTGATTATTCTGATATTTTTTGTGCTTTTTGTGTTTCTCTTTGGGGGCGCCTCGGCTGAGCGGCGTCAGGCGGGCCTGACCGAGTTGCAGGCCGGTTTTGCCGAGACAGACATTACCCCGCGCCTGAAGGCGAAAACGGTGTACCTGGCGGGCTTCGGTCACAACCGCAAAGCCAGCGGTGTTCATGATCCCCTCAAGGCCCGCGCCCTTGTTCTCGGACACGGCAAGGACAAAATCGCCCTTGTTTCCCTCGATCTGATCGGCTTCTTCCATCCGCGCATCGAAAGCGTCCGTCAACGTCTGCCCGGCTTCCGCTATGTTCTCGTTTCCAGCACGCACAACCACGAAGGGCCAGACACCCTCGGTTTGTGGGGGGCCAGTCCGTTCCAAAGCGGCGTCGATGCGGAATATCTCGCCGAGGTGGAAAAACAGATCATCGCAGCCGTGGAAGCGGCGGAGGCCGACTGCAAACCGGTCCACGTCCGTATCGGCCACACGCGCGCGCCTGAGTTGCTGTACGATGCCCGCGAGCCTTATGTCAAGCACGATGAACTGGTCGCCCTGGAGTTCCGCGAGAACGAGGGCAGGCCGGCCGGACTCGTCGTGCAGTGGAATTGCCATCCCGAGACGCTCGGCGGCAAGAACACGCTTCTCAGTGCGGATTTCGTCGGAGTGACGGTCCAGACGTTGCGCAAGAAACACCATTGCCCTATCGTCTATTTTAGCGGCACAGTGGGCGGTCTGATGACCTCGCTTCATGTCGAGATCAAGAACGCCGCCGGTAAGGTGCTGGACGACGGTACCTTCGAGAAGACAGAGCGTTATGGCGAACTGTTGGCCGAAGCTGTGGAGCACGCTCTGAAAGCAGCGCAGCCGGTGAAGTTGACGCCGTTGCAAGTGCGGCGGCGACTGGTGTTTTTGCCGTTGGATAATAAGTTGTATCTGCTGGCCCGACAACTCGGCGTCGTGCAGCGCGAGGCATTCTTGTGGAACGGCGATCTGTATCAGGCGGAGCCAGCAAAAGAAATCAAAGCGGACAAACCGTTGTGCCTGCGCAGCGAGATTGCCTGGCTACGGCTGGGTGCTCTGGATATTGCCGCCATTCCGGGGGAGATTTATCCCGAATTGGTGCTCGACAAAGTGCAAGACCCTGCCGACCCCGGAGCGGATTTTCCCGATGCGCCCATCGAACCGGCCCTCTACAAACAGTTGCGCGGCCCGCACCGAATGTTAATTGGCCTGGCCGGGGATGAGATCGGTTATATTATCCCCAAACGCCAATGGGATGAGAAAGCGCCCTTTTGCTATGGCCGTAAGACAGCTCCCTACGGCGAAGTCAACAGTCTGGGAGCAAATACGGCCCCCTTGTTGTGTCGGGCATTTCAGCAACTGGTACAGGGCAAGGAATAATTCGGCAGGCGTGCCGACCGCTCCAGCGAGTGGGGTTATGTAAGTGCTGACGGTCCTCCAGAAAGAGGAGCATTTCCTCCTTACGAGGACCGCTTTGCTCTTGCCGCTCCAAGGGGGGAGAACATCGCCGGATCCCGCTGGGAGCAGCAGGATAGGGCCGCACAACTCAATGAGTCAGTTGCAGCGGGAAGCGGCCGCTGACTGTTTCGACTTGCCCGTTGGAGGATACCCGCTCCGGCTCAACGGTGACAAGGACACACTTGAAGGCCGGAGTTTTCGAGTCGGGATCTGTCGTGGTTGGCACGAGCACGTTGGCTTCGGGATAATACATCAGGGCATTGCCGGCGCGGATGTCATATTCGCGCACCAAGATCCCTGACAGGGCGCCGACGGCACTGCGGACCGTGACGTGCTGATCGACGTGCAAGCCCAGTCGCTGGATATCCGCGCGGTTCATCAAGATTACATTGCGCCGTTCCTGGCCGCGATAGATGTCCTCTTCCTCATAGACGACCGTGTTGAACTGGCCCTCGGAGCGCACCGTCATCAGCCGCAATTGGTGCTCCGATCCCATCAGCGGCGGGATGGGATGGATAGCGAATTGCGCCTTGCCCGACGACGTAGCGAAACGCGGCGTATGGAAGATACGACCGGCAATATGGAACTCTTCGCGGGTCCGGTCAAGGGCGGCAATCTTCTCGTAGCCGGGGATGACCCGTCCGATTAGCTGCCGCAGGTGACAATGGTTTGTCAATGCTTTCCAATCCACCGGGCTTTTGTCCCCCAACACACGCGCGGCGAGCGAAGCGATGATCTCTACCTCGCTGCGCGGTCCCTCATAGCGGCTAGGCCCACCCTCGGAAAGGCGTAGGAAATTGAACATCGATTCTTGCGTCGTCGCTTGCGGTTCTTCGTCGCGGGCCCGCACAGGCAAGATCAGTGTGTGCCGCGCTCGGCCCCAGGCGTGGCCCGTGTTGAGCGTGGTGCTCAGATAGGCGATCAGGTCTAATTGCGCGAGTGCTCGTGTTGCAAATTGGGCATCCGGGTTGCTGCCGAACAGGTTGCCGCCCAGGCACAGCGCCGAACGCACCTCGCCGCGCTCGGCGGCCTTCATACAAGCCATCGTGTCCAGCCCTGGCCGCGCTGGCAGCTTGACGTGCAGATAGGTTTCCAGATTGTCGAGGATGGCCTGCTTGAGCGTTGGCGTGACGCCCATCGAACCGATGCCCTGGACGTTGCTATGTCCTCGGATCGGCAGCAGCCCAGCGCGCGGCCGGCCGACCATGCCGCGCAGCAAGGCGAGATTGATGATCGTCTGCACGTTGGCGACGCCGTGCTGGTGGTGCGTAATGCCCATCGTCCAGCCGAACACGGCCGACGGCGCGCGCATGTACATAGCGGCCATTTTTTCGATGGTCCCTCGGTCCACGCCGGAGCTGCGCTCGATCGTCTCCCAGTCGGCGTCGAGAACGTGCCTGCGATACGCTTCGAACCCTTCTGTCGCTTCGCCGATGAAATGCGCGTCGATGGCATTTTTTTCCAGCACGACCTTGGCCACGCCTGTCAACAAGGCGATGTCGCCGCCGATGTGCGGCTGCACGTACAGACTTGCTATTTTCGATCCAAAAAATAGACTGAATACGTCCGACGGCACGCGGAAATTGACCAGACCAATCTCCTTCACGGGATTGATGACGATGACGTGTCCGCCGCGGCGGCGGATGTTCATAAGCGTGCGCATCAAGCGCGGATGGTTCGATGCTGGATTGCCGCCGATGAGGACGAACAGGTCCGTCTTTTCTACGTCTTCCAGCGTCACGGTCGCCGTGCCCGTGCCCAACGAGCGCCCTAAGCCGACGCCGCTGGCCTGGTGGCAATAAAAAGAGCAATTATGGACATAATTCGTCCCATAGAGGCGGGCGAACAATTGCAGCAGAAAACCGGCCTCGTTCGACGATCGGCCACTAGCGTAGAAAAAATTCTGGTCCGGCGCTTGGCCGCGCAACTGCCGGGCGATACGGTCGAAGGCCTCATCCCAACCGATGACGCGATAATGTGTGTCTTCCGGCCCGGCGTACAAGGGCGTGGTGAGGCGACCGCACCATTCTAACTCGCGCGGCGTCAAGGTGCGCAACGCCTCAATGCTATAACGCTGAAAAAACTCCGGCCGCAGTCCTTTCTGCATGTCCGCGACCATCGCTTGCAGCGACTTTTTGCATACTTCGGGCCAATGTCCGGCCTCATTGCGCATGCCGCCCGCTTGTCCGCCCATGCCCAAAGCACACGTCTTGCAAGCGTTTTTCGCGCGCATCGCCTTCCACAGCTGCCACCAGCCAACGCGATGGGCCATGCGCAACGTGTATCGAATCGCCGCCCAACCACCGCCGCTTTTCATTCGTTTCATGACCGCACCTGTGGTGTTGTTGCGTGCAGACGATCTCTACTCGGATTGGGCAAGAGGTATTGGTGAGGTCTCCGCAGCAGGGGCCGTTATAGGACGCAGCGCCTTCTCGGCAATGTCCCGGCGATAGAACGCTCCGGGGAATTGGATACAGGCTACCGCTTCGTAAGCGTGGCGCTGGGCGTCGGCCAAGGTCTCACCCAGCGCTGTGACGCCCAGGACGCGGCCACCGTCGGTCAGGATGCGATCACCTTCGCGGCGCGTGCCAGCGTGAAACACCTTCACGTCCGGCAATTGGGCGGCCTCGGCCAGTCCCTTGATGGGCAGGCCCTTCTCGTAGGGACCGGGATAGCCTTTGCTGGCCATGACCACGCACACCGCTGGACGCGGATCCCACTCCAGCTTGCTCTCGAACGCATCCAACCGTTCCTCCACGACCGCCTCGATCAGGTCGAGCAGGTCGGTGCGCAGGCGCATCAGCAAAGGTTGAATTTCCGGATCGCCAAAGCGGCAATTGAACTCCAAGACGCGCGGCCCCTGGTTGGTGACCATGATGCCGGCATAGAGGACGCCGCGGAACGGCTGCCGCCGCCGCTTCATAGCATGGACCGTGGGCACCAAGATTTCGCGGTCGATGGCGTCCAGCAACTCGGGCGTGCCCAGCGGCGCGGGACAGTACGCGCCCATGCCGCCGGTGTTAGGGCCTTTATCGCCATCGAAAGCGGCCTTATGGTCTTGCGTCGGCTGCAAGGGCACGATGGTCCGTCCGGATACCAAGGCGAGGATGCTCAGCTCTTCGCCTTCCAGGCGCTTTTCGACGACCACTCGCCGACCGGCGGCGGGGCCGAACTCCTCGCGGACCATGATACGCTCAATGGCCGTCAACGCTTCTTCATTAGTCGAACAGACGAGGACGCCCTTGCCGGCGGCAAGACCATCCGCCTTGACCACCAGCGGATAATCGCGGGTCTCGATGTAGCGGCGCGCGAATTCGGGATGATCGAAGATGCGGAACTCGGCGGTCGGCACGTCGGCGTGATGCATTAACTCCTTGGCAAAGACCTTGCTCGCTTCCAGCTGCGCTGCCGCGCGGGTCGGGCCGAAGATGCGCAACCCGGCTTTCTGAAAATGATCGACAATGCCGTGGGCCAAAGGCTCCTCCGGCCCCACCACGGTCAGATCGATCTTCTCTTTGCGCACAAAGGCAACGAGGCGGTCGAAGTCGAGCGGATCAATCGGTACATTAACGCCGTCCTCAGCGGTGCCGGCATTGCCGGGAGCGCAATAAACCCGCTCCGCGCGCGGCGATTGAGCCAGCTTCCACACCAAGGCATGTTCGCGGCCGCCTTTGCCGATAACCAGTATCTTCATAGGACCTGCAATCCAAAATCCGAAAGAAACACCTCAGTCCAAAATAGCAAAAATCAAACCGCCAGCTGCGAGGTTTGTTTTGATTTTGGCGTTTCGGATTCCGGATTTACCAATAAACGGGCGTGGTCAGGGCCGAGGCGATGACAGTAATCGCCAAAGCTCTCCCCCGGCCGGCGCTCTTCCTTATAGTGGCGCAGCAACGGCGCCAAGGTGGCCACGATCTCGCTGCGCGGCACCAGGTCTTTGAGAGGGAAATTCAAGCGGTCGCCGTGGACGCGGCCGCCGACGTAGACGACGTACTTGTCGCCGCTGCGGCCGACGATGCCGATATCGCTCTGGTAAGGACGAGCGCAGCCATTGGGGCAGCCGGTCATGCGGACGCCGAGGGTTTCGTGCTCCAAGCCCAGTTCTTGGAGCAGCGCTTCCAGCTCGTCGAGGATGCTGGGCAAGACGCGCTCGGCTTCGGAGATGGCCAGGCCGCACGTCGGCGTCGCCGGGCAGGCCATGCTGTGTTGGCGCATCCTGCTGACTTGATCGGGACGAGCGATGCCGTATTCCGCCAGCATCCGTTCAAGAAGCGGCAAGGCGCCGCCGTCGAGATTGCACAGCAGCACGTCTTGCATACCGGTCAGCCGCACCTCCGGCCGGAAGCGTTCGACGATGGCGCGGAGACCCGAACGCAAGCGCTTGGGGCCAACGTCCTTGACCCGGCCATTTTCGACGCTGAGTCCGTAAAACCACTTCCCATCCCCCTGCGGATGCCAGCCCAGGTGCAAGTGATAGCCGCTGATGGCGACCGGCCGCGGCGGGGCTGGCATGCCACCGAGGTAGCCAGCCAGTACGTCACGGAATTTCTCCACGCCCCAATCGTGGACCAGATATTTGATACGCGCCCGCTTGCGGTCAGCGCGATTGCCGTGATCGCGGAACAACTTCACCACTGCCTCGGCAGCTTCGATAATGTCGCTGGCAGGGACATAGCAGACCGGCTTGGCCAACATCGGGAACGTATTGGGATTGCCGTGCGTCATGCCCATGCTGCCGCCGACCAGCAGGTTGTAGCCGGCGATCTGGTGATTCTCGACGATGGCCAGCAAACCGAGATCTTGGCCGTATACGTCAATGCAATTATCGTCGGGCAGGGCCAAGCCGGTCTTGAACTTGCGTGGCAGATAGACCTTGCCGTAGATCGGCTCTTCTTCGTCGCTTGGCGGCGGCGTTTTACCCTGATGCTGGCTCAGGTGCGTGACCGGCTCGCCGTTGAGCCAGATTTCGTGATAGGCCCGGCTGCGCGGGGCCAAGTGCAAGGCCAGACGCCGCGCCGTATCTTGCATTTCGGCGCGCACGCCGTCCTGGTGCAGCGGGGCCGGGCAGCACATCACGTTGCGTTCTACGTCTCCACAGGCGCCCAGCGTCGTCAACAAAGTGGCATTGATGCCGGCGATGGTGTCTTTCAAGTGCCCTTTCAGGACACCGTGGAACTGGATGCCCTGCCGGCTGGTGAAGCGCAGCGTGCCGTTGCCATAGGCGTCGGCCAGTTGGTCCAGGGCCAAGTATTGCTCCGCCGTCACGCGTCCGCCGGGGATTTTGCAACGGACCATGAACATATAATGCTTGCCCACTCCCTCGACGCGGCGGAGCTTGCGGGCGTCGCGGTCTTCTTGCTGATAGGTGCCGTGGAACTTGAGGAGCTGTTTGTCCGCCTCACTGAAATGGTCGCTGTCTTTGTCCAGTTCCTCGCGGATCGTACCGCGCAAGGCGCGGCTGTTCTCCTTAATGCCTTCCACGGCCGAACGGCCCGGCTTCTTCGCTCCGTCGGCGGCGATCCCATTCGCGCCTTGCTGTGCTTCACCCGACATACGTATGTCCTTGCTTCCGAATGGTCGGAATCTTCACTAAACCGATCAATTTACATATACTCGATTCGCCGAATCTGACAAGAGATTATCGGTTAGTCCGCCTTATTTCTCCATTTTTTCTGACACAAAGCCCTTTGCTTGCCCAGGGAAGCGTCTCCGGCCAAACACTCGGCATTCAAGTAAGCCGGCGTCTGCATCCGAACTGTTACAACATGGGGTTGACCAACCTGGGCTTTCTGACGGTCCTGCACGAAGCGAGCGGCTACCTGGGGGGCTATCTGGTTACCAATATCTGGGGTCGGCCGCTGGAGTTTCGCCTTACCAGCGCGGTGCAGCCCAACCGGGTTCAGCATGTCCTTTACGCCGGCACTTTGGAGCCGTATATCTGCGCCGACCTGATCGGCAAGACGCTGGTAGACAAAGCTGCCGTCCCAGTGCAATTGCTCCTCACCGATCGGGCCAGTGTGCTCGATCTCCGGCTCAAGCTGGAATGTCCCGTGGTGTGGCTGGCCCCGACCGACGATGCCCAAGCAGAAGCGTTGGCCCAGCGTGGCCTGGCGGTGACGCCTGCTCAGGCAGGGCAAGGCCCCTTGCTATGCCATCCCCGTTTTCCCGAAGACGTGACGCGGACGCGCGATCTGCTCGGCGACCTCGATGCCGCTTTCGACCTGGCCGAGCCGTTTGGCCGCATCCGCGAAGCCATCGGTGAAGCCCGCAAGATGGGCGTTCATAAGTGAGCCGCCGAGAACGCCGCGGCGGTTGCGCCAGTCCTCTCGCAGAAATCGTCGAATGCATAAGGGTCGCTTCGGCGGCGCTTACGCAAACGGATGCTCACGGCTGCCCTCCTTACGGTGCGGCGCTGCCCTCTATTGTAACCACTACAGGGGCCTCTTGCAGGTCGGTTTGGATCTTCACTTCATGTTTGAAATCGCCGGGTTTACGGAAAACGCACTTAAAGGAGACCACCTGCACCGGAGCGGGTGTGGCCGACGGCGGCGGGTCCACCTGCATGCCTTCCGTCATTCCTTCAACCTTCATGACGCGGAACGGCTTGGTGCCGCGGACAACCACGCGGCGCGTCAGCGTCTCGCCGACCTTGACGGTCCCCAGGTTCAGGGTCGCCGGCGCCACGGTCAGGTTGGCCTGAACCACCCCTTCCACCAGCACCGGCAAAAGCGGGCTGGCCGGGTCGTTGGTCTTGAGAAAGAGGTCGCCCTTGAGGGGACCGAGAGGAGCATTGGGCTTCAGCGTGACCCGCACCCGATAGCCGACCTGGCCAGGCCGGCGGTACAACTCACTCACGGACACCTCGACCGGCAGGTCCTTCGCCGACGCCTCTGTGACTTGCCAATCAAGCACCCCGGCGTATTCCACGTCGATGACCTGGCTGGCCGTTTGGCCGCGCGTCACGGTGCCGAAGCTGACCTGGCCCGGATTGAAAACAATGTCGGCCCGGCTGTTGGCGCTGACACGGAGATGGGCGGTGGAGATGAAATCCGGCCCGACGGTGACGGATATGCCGACGGTTTTGGGGCCCGTGAAGCGGCGCGTGTCCATGGTGACATCGATGGTGGTCGATTCGCGCGGCTCCAGAACGCGCTTGGCCGGGGTCGCCGAAACGCAGCCGCAGCCAGGCGTGATGTTGGTGATCTCCATGCGCACGGCGTAGATATTGGTAATGACAAAGCGGTGGGACAGTTGGGCGCCGCGCGGCACGCTGCCGAAGTCGTGGCTCAGCCCGTCCTTGAACATCTTTTCCGCCCATGCCGACTGCGCCGATGCCGGCGTCACGCCGAACGCCACCACGAACAACGCCACCAGAGCGTGCCTCAGACTCATCCTGCTCCTCCTGGAAATGCGCGACGGCAATGTGGGAAACCCCGCGGGCGAAGCCGCCCGAATTCTAACCGGGAGCGTCCGAAGCGTGAAGCCGGATTCTTGCGGACAACCGGACGAGCCGGAAGCGTGAGCGACGGCCGAGCACCCGTCGCTCATGCTTCCGGCTCGTCGGACGTTTTGCTAAAAAAGACCAGGCAACTCAAGCGAACAGGAGAAATCACGATGACTACGGATACGACGACATTGGCGAAGACGGCGTTGATTGAAGCGTTGGAGAAGTTGCGCAATGAGGTGCGCGAGCTGGCCGAGCCGCTCAGCGACGCCCAGTTCTGGACCAAACCGATCGAACCGGGCAATTCGGTCGGCCATTTGGTGCTGCACCTGACGGGCAACCTGAATCACTTCGTCGGCGGCCAGCTCGGCGGCACCGGCTATGTGCGCGATCGGGAGCGCGAATTCACCGAGACCCAGGTGCCGAGCAAGGCCGAAGCGTTAGCGAGGCTCGACGACGCCGTGGCCACGTTTCGCCGCGTGGTTTCCGGACTGAGCGCTGAGCAGTTGGCCGCGCCACATCCAGAAGCGCGTTTCGGCCCCGTGATGCACGCCCTGGCGCATCTGCTGGCACATTTCGCCCTTCATCGCGGGCAAATGTCGTATATTGTGCGCATGTTATCGCCCGATAAAGGTCATCCTTTCCCTGCCCCTAGTCAGCGGCAACCATAAGGGCCGTCAGACGCAACTCCCTCCCGCCCTCCGAGCGGGAGTTTCCCGTGACAGTTCTAACCGCTTGCCTAGAGGCGGATGATGACTTTCGCACAGTACGACGTAGTGATTGTGGGGGCTGGTTGTGCCGGGTTGACGGCGGCGATCGGCCTGGCGCGGGCCGGTTTCGCGGTCGCCGTCGTGGAGACGGCGAAAGAGAGCGGCGGCGCCGGTATGCTTGGCGGCGTCTGCTTTCCTGACGGCTTGATCCAGCCAGACATTCTCGGGGTTGATGGCGGAAAGTCGCTGGCCTGGGAACGCCAGCTGGTGGAGCGCGGCAGCTTCGCAACGGATGGCCGACGGCTTGTCGGCTGCCTCTACCGGGATGCGGAGGCTTTTCGCTCTTGTTACACCGTTTTATGCTCTCGTTTCACCCAAAGTCTCGTCGAAACAGCGCGCATGCACGGCAGCGTCGTCCATACGCAAACCACCGTCGAAAGCCTTATCCGCGACGGCCGCCGCATCATCGGCGTGGCGACGACGCGCGGTCCCTTGTATGGCCAATTGGTCTTTCTCGCCGAGGGGGACGCCGGCCTTCTCGTCAGCCGTGAAAGGCTTGACCGTTTCAGCGACCCCCGCGACCAACCGACGTTTCTCTATTGCCTCCAGCAAGTTTTCGAGCTGCCGCCCGGCGCCATTGAGCAGCGCTTTCACGTCGGGCCGGGGCAAGGTGTTGCCTATGATTTTCTGCTCCACAATCCGGCGACCATGCCGCTGAATGCCCGCGGACTGTTGTGTACCAATCACCAAGGGCTTACCCTCAGCGTTATCTTGCCCATGACGAATCTGCACCGCTGGTTTCGCGGCAAGCCCCGGCAGCTCCTCGATTGGTTCGCGGACATGCCGGTGTTGCGTCCGTGGCTGTGCGAGGCTCGGCCTGGAGCATGGACGGTGACACTCCTCCGAACCGGCGGATTGCGCGATGTGCCGTATCTGATCGAAGACGGTTTGGCAGTCGGCGGCGCCGCCGCAGGCCTGGGGATGGACTTTCCTCTCCTGAATTTAACCGGGCCAGCCACGCGGACAGGAGTGCTGCTCAGCCGGGCGGCGATCCGCATCCGCGCCGAGGGACGCAGCTTTGACCGAGACGCCCTGGAGCGTCACTACTTGGGGCCGCTGCAACAAACACGTTCTTGGCGAGACCTGGAATTTGCCCAGCGTTGGCCCAGCTATTTGGAACGGGCGCATGTCTTGTTCGGCCCTGGACTTGCTTTGGTGCTCAATTCGGCATCGATCTGGACGCGAGCCCGCCGTTGGCTGCCGTCGAAGCTGTTGGGATGGCTGCGTCTCTTGGCCTCCCTTTCTTGGGGACAGTGGGACCAGCTGTGCAACGAGGCCCTTCAGCTGGGGCGCACTCTGCGTCTGCGCGACGTGGCGCCGCGGCCGGCGCTGGCGCGTTTGCTCCTCGATGGCGCCTTGAATGCTTTCCGCGACCTGGCGCGGCGGCCGCGTCCCCATTTGCCGCCCTACGGAATGCTGCGCCTTTATTATCACACGGCCGACGAAGAGGCGCAGGCCGACGCCGTACCGTGGGTGCTTCGCCGTTGGTTTGAGCGCTTTCGCCCGGTGTCGGCGGCCGCGAGCCGTATTTTTCTGGCCAATGATGACACCCCGTTGTCAGCAAGATGGACTCGCATTTTTGAACTGCTTTTTCGGCAAATTAACCTCTTTGACTTCTTGGCCGTCATCGGGTTGACCTTCCCAATCACAGTGGCAAGCATGGTCTTGGCTGCCTGGAACTTCGTCTTCCGCCGGCTACGCAAGCGCTTACAGGCGGGGAAAAGACCGCCGCAGCCGTTTTCCGAAAAAACCGTCTCCGACGCTTTTTCCCCACGCCCTTCTCCTCCGCCGCTCATTCACATTGCCTGGCGCTCAACTCAGCCGGAACAGCAAGCGGCGGCGGTAGATGATTTGCCGCGTATCTGTCCTACGGATGTCTTCGAGTTGTCCGGAGCGCCGCCCGAAACCGTACAAGTGACCATTCATGCCGAACGGTGCATTTGCTGCCAAGCATGCTGGCGGACCAACGTGCTGGTAGATTGGGGGCGCAACGGCGCCGCTTCGGCGCGGGTAGGCCCTGCCGGAGAAGCCGATGCTGGGCCGCACGGAGAGCTAAGGTCGCTGCTCGATGAACTCGAACGCAAGCTCGGCGAATTCGATGCTGCTCTCATCGAGGGTCCGGCGCTTGTGGATCGGCCGCACAACGATTATCTGGAGATGCTAGCGCGATACGCCCAACAGCTGACGAATCGTATCCGTGAAGTCCTTAATACTCTTTCGGAGCTGCCCGAGGGGCCGCGCCGCTCTGCGCTGGAGTGGGCCGACGCCTTGGCGACGCGCGCGGAAGAGCGGACGCGCCATACCTGGGAAGGACGGTTCAGCTGGGCCGCCGCAGATGGCCGGTCCATGCGCCAGCATCATCTGGCTGGACTACGCCGTTTGCTCGCCTTGCCGACGCCTGCCGAGGCGATAATTGAGCATATGTCGGGACTGCGAATCGATTGGCTCCCTCCTGTACCGCCGTCACACAGGGCAGACGCTTGCATGAAGCACATGCTCGCCGACCTTGCGTCCCATCGCTATATGCTCGAAACGCTCCAATCAACTAAGTTTGCGGAGGGGGCTGACCAGGAAGAGTTGTTGGCTGCGCTTACTGCCGATTTGCGCGAGGATTGCGCGGCGCGAATGGTAGAATTAACATGCCTGATGAGCGGCTATCAAGCTCCCCTTAATCCGAAAATAGGCCCCCCTGCCACGGAAGTATATGGGCGATACGGGCGCTATTTCCTGGACGATAATGAGAGAGCGCACCAGCTTCTTGATCTTCCCGGTAACGGGGCGCGGATGGCGCAGCTTTCCGTCCTCAGGGCCGAACGCGAAGAGCTTGCGGAATCCGAACGGCGCTTGTTCTCATTGGCGGCCAGTTGGCGTGAGGCGCCTCGACAGCCGGCAGATGAGGAGATGAGCGCCAGCTTTGGATGGCAAGCGGCACTCCTTCGGGCTGGCAAACAATTGCTCTTGCAGACTTTTACACGTCTGGAAAAAGGCAACGACGCCGAGCTTGCCATCCTCTTGTTGCGCGTCTGGTTGGACCACGCCGCGACGTTGCTCGATGAACAGGCCCTCCTCGTCCGCCAGCACCTCTCCTCTATCGCTTGCCGCGACGAGCGGCCACTCGTCGAGCCGGACAGCGGAGCGCCCTTACGGACCCAGGCGGAATATCTGGCCGCGCCGGCACCATACCTTTGCGGCGATTTCTTGCTCGCCCCGCTCGATCTGTTGCAACCGCGCTTGGTCCCCGAGATGATTGGGGAAAACGAGGTCGCCGTTGCAGGCCCCCCTGCCGCGGCCTTGCTGCGGCTTTTTGAAGATATAAAAGATAAATATAGCCGTCATAAGACATCCGTGGACATGCTTTATGTGGTAGAAGCGATGACGGTCGAGACGATAGGCCGCTATGCCGCTGATCCCTCTGCCCTGCTGGATCTGGAATCGGCTTGCACTCGTCTGGTCCTTGCTGGCCCGCATTACGGCGGCGCCCTGCGCGAGCGCTGCACGATCCTGCGGGCGCTGGCCGAGGTGGTAGCCCCGCGCTGGCAGCGCGGCGGCCTAGACACCAGAGCACGCCATCTGGAGCGCGATGCCCTGGAATTGGAAGCGCTCAAGGCAGATTTTCGCCGACGCTTGATGGCCGGATGGCACATATTCGGCGACGCGCTGGGACGCAACCCGGACGTGCAGGCGAGTTGCTTCGCCCTCGCCGAAGCAGCAGCCTGGCTGAAAGCCGCTGACAGTACGCTCGGCCGCATGGCCTGGATCACCCGGCTTTGCCAAGCTGAGGACCGCGAGGAACCTCTATCTCCGCAGGGCCTCCCCCGCCGCGCCTTGGCCTATTGTTATGCTCAGATCCGCGCACGCCTCTTTCGTTTCGATGAAGACTTGGCCTCGCTGCGGCGCGGCTATTATGCTCCGCACGTCTACGCCGCCGCCCTACTGTTGCGACGGACCTCGCCTGACTATACCAGACGCGGTAGAGATTGACACAGACCAAGGCGAGCGGGGGGTGTGAACCCTCCGGTATCCGCAGGCGAGCGGGGGGGGTGAACCCCCCGGTATCCGCAGGCGAGCGGGGGGGGGGAACCCCCCA
>Ga0078972_1009249_pt1 | contig 19631 bp, 20 predicted proteins | sample YelNatPaOPGAMG01_FD_67568 | JGI IMG/M metagenome (GOLD analysis project Ga0078972, IMG submission 67568) | Hot spring thermophilic microbial communities from Obsidian Pool, Yellowstone National Park, USA - OP-RAMG-01 (SPADES assembly) (version 2) | ecosystem: Environmental > Aquatic > Thermal...
GCCGTGTTAAGCGGCCTGGTTCAGTTCCTGCAGGGCTCTTAGACGTTTGATGATGTTCGGGTGAGTTGAAAACACTTCCTGTATGCGGTCTGCTGTTGTCAGTTTTCCTGAAAGTATTTCCTGCACGAGTTTCTGGCTGTCTCCCGCCGCAGCTCTGGACATCTCAGCTGAATCCAGTTCCGCTCGGTCCGGGTCGCTGATGAACAGTGCCTTGAACGCGTTCAGGTTCTTTGTTTGATGTCTCATCCTGCCCATGTTTTTGGTTGCGTTGACTATTTTCGCTAGGCCTGTTGAGAGTTTCTGTGACCCACCATCGACAATTGATGCGCTGTGTCTGTCGGCGTAATATTCGCGTAGCCTGCTGAGGTTAAGTATGAACAGGTTCATGATCCATGAGAAAGCCATAAAGACAATGCCCAGTGTTGCGCCGCCGCCTTGATTCTTCTGATTTCCTCCGGACATGCCTGAAAGCATAAGGGAGAAACCTATGTAGTAGGCAACAGCAGGCAGCATCGAAACAAACATCATGATCTGCACATCCCTATGTGTCAGGTGCCCCAACTCATGCCCCACGACAGCTTCAACTTCTTCCCCGTCGAGCGTTTTCAGAAGCCCACTTGTTACCGCGACGCGTGTGCCAGCGATAGGCGAGCCGTAAGCAAACGCGTTCGGAAGGGGAATATCCGCAATCATCAACCGAGGCTTCTTTATGCCGCTTTTCTGGCTTAAGTTGTCGAGCATTGAGTGAAGTTGAGGCTGCTCATTCGCAGGCACTTCACGCACCTTGTACAAAGCGTCGATGATGTATGGCGAAACCAGCCATTGAGCAACGTTGAAGACAACGACGAGAACTCCTAGAGTAACAATGTCAAAAGCTCCTGTTAGGCTCAGAATCAACGCGAAGAACAGCGTTGACACCCCAATTATCAACGCCACTGTTCCGGCCATTGAAAGCCGCAACTTCCAAACATTCATGATTTTACACCAGTAACGACCATGATTGGAAAGCTTCTGCTTATATCTTTTCTCCCCTCATGCTCAACAATCATTATACCATGACACAAGAGTAAACAAATCCACGTGAAGTAGCCAGGCGTTCTTCAGACCACTAAACAAGCATTTCGACGCAAGCAGGAAAATCGAAGTGCACAAAACGCGAAAAACGTTCACCAAACAAAGATGGACCGGTGACGAGGAATTACAGAATACTGGTCGACCGACAGCATAAGCAAAGAAAACGTCTCACTGCAGGAAACCCTTAGCCTCAGTTCACCCGTCAAATAAACCGAAATCCATCAACTGCATTAAAACACAGTCATACACAGCAGGAGAACCTCTGCGGCAGGCAACGATAGGCCATCAAAACGCATGTGCTAACCATCGAAGGAAGGTGGATGGCGGGCCCGACGGGAATTGAACCCGCGACCTACGGATTAAGAGTCCGCCGCTCTAGCCTGACTGAGCCACGGGCCCAACTTTCTCTCGACCAAAAGACTCGACGAGGACAAGATATAGAGCTTTCGGTTTTGCGTCCGTCTCGTAAATAGCGTGGGACTGATGGATAATCAGGAATGGGAACGCCTATTGGAAGGCAGTAGCGTGAAGCCCAATTGACCGCATTAACCTGATAAGCCACGATTTCAGATTGTGACATCGTCTTCCTTGAGCGACCTGTTTCAAATGAAACGCAATATCTTGTAGTTACGTTTTTCCTGAACTGGATCAAGCACGTGAATCGTTCAATACGGCAGAATCGTGTTGAAGTCAAGACAAAAAGGATTAAGAAGGGCTGTGATGCTGTTACTGATCGGAGAAGGGAGAAGCGGGGGGAACGGCGTTCACACCTGAATTTTATCCTTTCTTCCTCTTCTACGTTTTCCTCGCTTCACATTTTCCATTATTCTAAACATAAGGCAACCTCTCCACCTTCGTGACTGCAAATAAAGCTTCAGTTTAGGTGTACCTTCGGACGTTAGAAAAAACGGAGCTTCGTGCTGAACATGCGTGCAAGCTTGGAAAACAAAGAAAAGGAGGAAATCAGCGGAGGAGAAAATGTACATTGCCGCATGGTACGTTTCATCCTGCCAGTTTAACATGCAATTTTGCTCAGTCTATGCGGCAAGGTTAAATGTTGCTTGTGAGTCAAATATTGTTTAGATGTTTGAGGGAGACAGAAGAAAAGTGCTTTTTCCCAAACTCCTTTCTCCCCCTTTTCTGTCTCCCTCGTGAACATCGACAGAAGTCGGTACAGTTTCAGTCATGGGTTAAGACTTCTGTTGCTAACAGTTTTAAGTTTGACGAGTGCCTTTGGTTACGATGAGGCGAAAGCAGTTGGGTCAAATAGTGTTTGTAGGCCTCGGCCTGCATGACGATCAAGGAATAAGCTTGAACGGTCTTGAAGAAGTGAAGGCAGCAGACAGGGTCTTCGCGGAATTTTACACAAGCTTGCTTCCAGGTTTTTCAGTAGAACGTTTCGAAACTCTCGCCGGCAAGAAGCTTACCCTGCTTTCGCGACGTGACCTTGAGGATTTAAACGGGCAGGCTGTTCTGGAAGCGGCTGAAAAGGAAAGAGTCGCCCTACTTGTTCCAGGAGACCCGCTGATTGCAACGACACATATTGCTTTGAGGGTTGAGGCTGAAAAAAGGGGGGTCAAGACTAGAATCGTTCATGGAGCAAGCGTTCTTTCTGCTGCTATTGGCCTTTCGGGACTGCAAAATTACAAGTTCGGAAAGAGTGTGACTGTACCATTTTCAGACGAGGCCTCTCAGGCAACTTCCTACTCGGTGATTGCACAGAATCAGAAGCTGGGCCTGCACACGTTGTGCTTGCTTGACGTCAAGGCGGAGGAGAAACGCTACCTGAGCATCGGCGAAGCTTTAGGAGCGTTGTTGAAGATTGAAGCAAAAGAAGGAAAAAAGTCGGTCACCTTGTACACTCTCGCTGTCGGCATAGCCAGAGCTGGAAGCCGTAACCCTGCTGTCAAGGCAGAACATGTGGAGCGTCTCTTGAGCTACGATTTCGGGGGACCTCCTCAATGCCTCATTTTTCCTGGGAAACTCCATTTCATGGAAGCTGAGGCGTTGATAGTCCTGGCAGGTGCTCCTGAAGACACGAGGCGATTGGCTGAATGAATGTAGACAAGCTTGTTTCCAAATACATCGATTCTGCCAAACATGTTCTTGAAACTGTGGAGGTCACTCAGACTTCGGTAACTGTCGATGTCGCCGCCGTGAACAGGGTTGTTGATTACGCTAAGAATTACCTAAATGATGCTGAGTATTACAGAGAAAAAGAGAAATTAGGGGTAAGCTTAACGTCTGTCGCGTACTGTGAAGGTCTGATGGACGCTTTGAGACTGTTGGGAGCAGTGAAGTTTGAATGGCCCGTAACAGGGAAGCACACAAGGTAGTTTTGGCTTCAGGTGTATTCGACCTTCTGCATCTGGGCCATGTGAGGTTTCTGGAGGAGGCAAAGAAAACAGGCGGCGATGACGCAAAGCTCATAGTCATTGTTGCGCGGGACAGCACGGTGAAGAGGAGAAAGGGTGAAAAGCCCATTGTACCCGAGAATCAGCGGTGCGCCCTTGTGGCCTCGTTGAGAGTTGTTGACGATGCGATCTTGGGCTATGAAGATTTTAACATCGGAAAAGTGATTGAAAAGCTCAGGCCTGATGTTGTTGCCTTCGGTTATGACCAGGAAGGGATGGAAAAGAAGGTCAAGGCATACCTGAATCAGCAGGGGCTGGCTGTGAAGGTCGTGCGTATAGGCAAATTTGAATCAGAGGAGCTGGACAGCTCTTCGAAGATTAAACAGAAGATAATCGAGGATTTCAAACGGTGAGACCATCATGTACAGAAACTCGAAGATGTACATGCCTACATTTACGCTGATAACCGTAAACGTCATCGTCTACGCTTACACGTCCTATCTAAGCGGGAACTTCGTCTATACAAGCGACCCTGTTCTCGAGACGTTGGGGCAGTTTAACTATTACGTGGTGCAGGGCGAGGTTTGGCGACTGTTCACAGCGATGTTTATCCACGCTGACATCGTGCATCTTTTCGGAAACATGTTCTTCCTTTTTATCTTCGGTCTGAGGGCAGAGGAAATGTTTGACATGAAAGAGTACATGCTCATCTATTTTCTAAGCGGACTTGCAGGAGGATTCCTGACTCTCATGCTGTGGCCGCTTGACACGTTGTCTGTCGGAGCTTCTGGAGCCATCTTCGGAATGGTTGGAGCCACCATCATCTACGCTAGACGTTCAATCGGCCAATCGATAATCACGGCGCTATTGTATGCCTTCTTCCTGTTCTTCCTGAACCTCGGGGAAAACGTCAACTACCTCGCTCATCTGGGCGGCCTCGTCGTGGGCCTACTGATCGGCTACTTGCTGGCAACTTCTCGCAAGCCCAGACAGGGCATCACATACCATTACAGATATTCTTACTCAAGCTAGAACCGACCCTTAAGGAAGCGTTAGGACTTCAACCTTGACTTTGTGTCCGTCTTTGAGTTTAAGCTGTCTTCTCAGGGGGACTGGGGATATTATTTCAAGCACCGAAGCGTCGTAGTGGCTTCTCAAAGCAGAGATTAAAGCGCCTTTTTCCTTGTTGTTTATTATTACGGGGTAGCATTTGACGGAGCCAAACGTGCGGTCTTCGCTCTTGAAACCTCCAACCTCTATTGCCGGGTAGGCTTCCAGTTCACCACGTGTCTTAACATCGTAGTCTGTCGTCAACCTAAGGTTAAGCGTTCCAGGATAAGGGTCAAACCCGAGTTTTTCAATGAATTGTTTTCTATAATGCTCCTTCGATATGTAGTAGGCTCCTTCGCCTAAGCCTGTGAAAAGGGTCCCCTCCAGCGTTATTGACGGCGGGTACGCTGCTTCGATCAAGAGCCTCAGGCTCGAGTAGAGCATGTTAAGTTCCCTGATGCCAGCGTCCGTGATCCTTAGGAGGCAACCTTCAGGCGTCAGGGTCCTCTTGACCCACGTTTTCTTGTCCAGCTCAATCAGGTAACGAGAGGCTGTCTGTTGTGAAACTCCAAGCTTTGAGGCCAGATATTCTGTCGAGATTTTTGCCGTCCTCCTGTGAGCTCCCATCTCAGCCAGCTTCAGAAGAGTAAAGAGATGTCGGCACCCGCATTTTTCAGGCATCGTGAACCCTCGACAGACCACTGCCCTTAGCGATCAACTATTCCGTATTTAAGCACCGCGAAACGAATGCGCCCAAGAAGCTATGCAGACAATGCAGCACATGTACTCCAACGTCTACGGACAGTCTGAAGACGCTCTTCATGTATACATTTCAAGAGTCTGTCCTCAATGTTCAGTCTGCAAACATGCACGATGGCCCCAGCTTGTCTCGCCACACGTCAAAAGTCGGTAGATTGGCCATAACATTATGAAAGCAGAGAACCATGCAAGCGACGATCCACACGCCGTGTTCTCAATTAGAGCGAATGCAAAAGAACGATAAAGTTGGCAGAGCACAACTGGATCATGCCCTTCGCATGGTTGTAGACTTCAGATAAATTACCCGAACCTTCCACACGGGACATCGCATGACGAAAAATCCCAGCTTTCGCACAGTTCAACAGAAGAGCCTGCACGATGAAGAAGCACGGTTCATCAACAAGCATGCGCGTCTTCAGGAATCACACACGTATATTAAGTGCCGAAAAAAGGTTTTCAGAAACGGGGAACTAGGTTGAACATCGACCAGACACGTCGATGACCCTGCTACTTTCTACGGATATAACTCTTCACATGCACTATCTTGTGTTTTCCACCAGGCTTAGCTCGTCTATATCCATGTACTTTCATGTTCTCACTGACACTAGATCATGAAACTCAGACTAGAAAAGAATTATGAACTCACAATCCATATCCCTGCTTCATAAGAGAGTTAAATAACTGCAGCAGAAGTATGCGGCTAACCATCGGAGGATAGTCCTTGAAAACAACGTTGACTCTTAAGGAGCGGAAAGAGCTGGAAGCCAAAATGGTCAAGGTTTTCGCTGGAAACACAAGGGGACTTTCGACAGAATTGCAAAAAATATTGGTAGATGACTTGGTCACCGCTTTCCAAAATAGAATAAACGTGTTAATCAGAGCACAGGCGAAAAGAGGCTACTAATACAGACTATTTAGGAAAAAGACGTAGCTTGGATACATAAAAGCTTTATACAAAAAAGATGGTAATATGCGACAAGCGAGGATTAGATGATGAGACGTTCCAAATTGGAAATGTATGTAGACATACTCAAGGTGCTGGCGCACCGTGGGCCTCTAAAGCTGACTCATATCATGTACAAGGCTAACGTCAACTGTAGCGTGCTCAAGGAATATCTCGACTTCCTGATCAAGCAGAACCTTGTCGAAGAACGCACAGTGGGCAAGAGACGTGTCGTTTATGCTATTACCCAAAGGGGCATTACAGTGCTCAAATACTTCCGAGAACTCAAACAGGTTCTACCGATCGTCGAAGAACTGAGAAATCAGGTTCCAGTGCCATACTAGTCAGCTTCCCCAATTTCTGTCTCTCCAGCTTCAATGTACAGTGGCCACGGGGCCGTTTCCTCTAATTCATAGACTTGCGAAGCGACATTATTCGAATCAACGTCTGAACCGTGCCCTGAACTTGGTACTTTCTTCCGTCGTTGCGGTTTCGCATAGGCGTCGGCTTTTCGGCTGAAGTGTTGAAATCCTTCCTTATGTTTTTCCATCTTCTTTGCGAATCATTATAGATGTTTCGTAAGACTTAATAAATGCCTTATTGTCTACATATTGTAGACGCGTAAAACACAACGGGGAAAATTAGGGTGGCCACTCCTGAAGCGCTCAGTAAAAAGCCTCTGCATGTTCTCGAAAAAATAAGGGAGAACTTGGAAAAGCTCAACGACAAAATGGAAGTCATGATCGAACTGCAAAAGCATGGGAAAAAGGACACCCTGCAGCCGATTCCGGATGCTCCCCTTGACGTCATGACACTGCTAGGCATGCCTGACCATTTAAGGAAGACCGCTATGAGCGTCTGCAGAATGGGGAGAGCAACAGCTGCAGAAATAGCTGATCAGACAAAAAGAGCGCGGGCTGTGGAAAGCGCTTACTTGAACCAGCTTGTCATAATGGGCTACCTGAAGAAGGAGCGCACAGGAAGAAAAGCTTACTTCTATGTTGAAAGAGAAAACCAAGGCGGACCATGATGGGTAAGATAATAGCCGTTCACTCATACAAAGGTGGCACGGGCAAGACGCTTCTTTCAATCAACCTGTCTGCCGCACTTGCAGAGCGTGGAAAAAACGTGTGTCTCTTCGACCTTGACTTTCGAGCTCCAAGCCTCTCGATGCTCCTCAGGGTTGACAAGGCGGAGCATTACTTAAACGACTATCTCAACAACACGTCGGATATCCACAAGGTACTGGTAGACCTGAGTGATCGAGTGGGGAAAAAAGGCAAGTTCTTCGTTGCCCTCGCCAATCCGGGCACAGAAGCCATAAGAGACATGTCTGCGAAGGACAGAAAATGGGAAATGCGCGCCCTCGCAAGACTCTTGGCCCTGAGAACTCCACTGCTCAACGACAGCGGTTTCGACTATCTTGTCTTCGACACAAGTCCTGGACTGCAGTACTCATCCATAAACGCGATTGTGAGTGCTGACCTCGTACTCGTGGCCACGACGTTCGACCGTTCAGACGTTGACGGCACCCGAAGAATGCTCCGCGAACTCTACGACCTGTTCGAGAAGAAAACTGAAGTTGTGCTCAACAAAGTTCTTGAAGTTTCCTCAAAGACAAGCAAAGAGGACATCCGGACAAAGCTGAAGGACATCTACCAAGTCCCGCTTCTAGGCATCGTGCCTTGCTTCTGTGACATTCTTAAAGCTGAGGGCGGGACGATATTTCCTCAGGAGAAGCCTGACCACCCCTTCACAAGGATCCTCAATGAGATGGCGGACAAAATAGACGGTTTGCCCTAAACTTTACCTGACTGCTGAGCTATCTTGTTCACAAGATGATAGATTCTGCAGTCCTTACACTTCTCGTACTCCCTCTCATCGCAACGATTACATATCATGCGATTAAGTTCTCTTATCTCCTGACTCATGAACGAGACCTCTCTGGCCAATTAGCGACATCAAATTCAGTTATATACTGTATTCCGTTATAGCAATATTCCATACAGAAGACTTATACAGAGCAACCGTCTAGCGTTCACGCGTCACACGGAGACACTCCACACTTGCAGACATCAGGAATAGTCATTGCAGGCGGTCTTTCTAACAGATTCGGCCAGAACAAAGGATTAACCCTGCTCGCCGGCAAACCGCTCATAAAGCACGTGCTCAACTCTCTGGAAAAAGTTGCAGAAGAACTAATTGTGGTCGTAGATTCGAAGGCACAGGCGGCAAGGTATTCAAAAGCCGTCGGTTCAAACTTCAGAATACTTGTTGATTCGACTGAACTTCATGGGCCAGTTGCAGGCGCCATCACCGGGTTTGAAGCTGCGTCAGGAGAATATTCTGTTCTGCTGCCTTGCGACACTCCGTTCGTTTCGTCCGACGTACTCTCATTGCTTGTTGAACTGTGCATAAACAGGAACGCTGCGATCCCGCGGTGGCCCAACTCTTTTATTGAACCATTGCAGGCAGTCTACCGCAGCAAGCCGGCGGCTGAAGCTGCCGCAAAGGCTCTCTGCACAGGCGAAGTCAACATGCGGGCTATGGTGAATAAACTCAGCGGAGTTCGTTACGTTTCCACCATGGTAATTGAACAGTTTGACAGCGAGTTCAGAACGTTCTTCAACGTCAACACGCCAGCGGACCTGAGAAGGGCTGAAATGATGGTCAGCAGGCACATGGACAAGAGGCCTCGGTAAGGTTGAGGCTGCTAGATTCCAGTTTGCTTGGCAAACTTTTCGGTCTCTTCGAACAGCTTGTCAACATCCTTCTCAGAGTGTGCAGAACTTATTACGCCATTGTGAGTAGGAAGCAAGAACACTCCATTGGCTATGAGCGCCAGGTTGTAAGCAAGAAGCATTTTCCTGTCGGCCTTGTACGCGTCGGACGCACTGTTGACTGCGTGCTTCGTGAAGTGCGTGTTGAAAATGGAGCATGCGCCGACTGTCTGAACGTCCACACCCTTCTTCCCAAAGATGTCGCCTAGGTTCTGCCTGATTTTCGCTCCTATTTTGTTCAGCTTGTTTATGATGTGACCATCTTCAAGTTGTTTCAGCGTTGCCAATCCAGCGGTCATCGTTATCGGGTTTCCAGTGAACGTTCCCCCGTGAAAAGAGTATTCTGGACGCTTGTAAGCGAGACTGTTCAAATGCTCCATTATTTCCGTCCTTCCCGAAAAGGCCCCTACTGGAAAGCCCCCGCCGAGTATTTTTCCGAAAACAGTTATGTCTGGTCTCACGCCAAAGTACTGTTGAGCTCCTCCTGGTGCCAAGCGAAAACCCGTTATCACTTCGTCGAAAACAAGCAAAATGCCTTTTTCACTGCACACTTCTCGTAGTCCCTTCAAGAATTCCTTCTCAGCAGGAACACCCCCGCCCGCACCCTGCACAGGTTCGATGATAACCGAAGCCACAGACTCGTTCTTGAGCCTCTTTTCAACGGCATCCAAATCGTTGAAAGGCAGCACAATCGTGTCTTTCGTTGCTCCAGCAGTCACCCCTCCGGATTCTGGAAGGTCGAACGGGTATTTCACTGCCACATGGAGAGCATCGTAGCCGCCGTGCCATCCTCCCTCAAACTTCGCAACCTTATCCCGTCGAGTGTATGCACGAGCGAGACGTGTTGCGTACATGTTTGCCTCTGTCCCCGAGTTCGTGAAGCGTGTCATCTCTGCGGTCGGAACCATCTTTGCAACTTGTTCTGCAAGCAAGACTTCTAGTTCATGCGAGGTCCCGTAATGCGTACCGTTCCTCAGCTGCTTTTCTACAGCTTGCACAACCACAGGCGGGCTGTGCCCAAGAATCAACGCCGTGTGCCCCAGCCAGAAATCTACGTACTCGTTTCCATCAACATCATAAAGCCTGCTCCCTCTCGCCCTAGCAGTGTAAAACGGATAAGGTTCAAAATATCGTATCCCATAAGACACCCCGCCGGGAAGAACCCTCTTTGCCCGTTCATACAGCGCCCTAGATTTTGGAGTTTTCGAAGCGTAACCTCCCATCCTCTGGTCCCAGCCAACCATTTTCAGTTCTTCTCTCCACGCCAGCTTATTATGGTTTCCACAGCTTGATCTGAACCGTATACAAAAGCATCAACCGATCTGCATTCCGCGCACGGTTTCAAGTTGCAAATCACAGGTTCAGCGTCTTTCACTTTTTCACGGTAGCAAGCTTTTTAAACAGGTGATGGAAGCAAGAGTTTTTCAGCATTATCATGTTCAAAAAACGAAGGCCGACGCTTGAATATTGAAACAGAAGCGATAATTTCACTGCTCAAACTGACCCGCGAGGGACCTGTTTCACATGAAAGGATAAAACAGGAGGCAAGGATGCCATCATCAACCATTATGGATTTGCTGTGGAAACTGCAAAATGATGGGCTCATTAATGGACAAGGGATCCTGATAGAGGTTGATAGCCTGAACCGCCTTAAACTGGCCGTGCAGGCAGTCCAAGCGGGTGCAGACCTCGAACGCGTAAGCAAGCTGCTCCGATGGCAAGAGTTTGAGGGAATAGCTGCCTACGGGTTCGAACGCAACGGCTATCACGTGTTCAGAAACGTGTATTTCAAGCAGGGCGAACGAAGGTATGAGATGGACATCGTTGCACTCCAAGGGCAGTTAGTAGTATGCGCAGACTGTAAACATTGGAAACGGGGTCTGACACCGTCGGTTCTAAACAAGGTCGCCGAGGAACAGGCGCAGCGAACATCTGCGTTTACCGAAGCCCTGCCAAGTCCCAAGATAAGAATCGACTTTGCACCGAAAGTGCCAACAACGTTTGTTCCAGCGATTCTTACACTTATTCCCGCAAGCTCAAAATTCTATGACGATATACCTGTGGTTCCTGTCCTCCAACTGCAAGGTTTCCTCAACGAACTTCCCTGCCACATGCACTCGCTTAAACATTATCGGAAGAGAATTGAAAGCTTCAAGGCTCTTAGATGAGTTCCAAGGCTGGTTTTCTTGAAAACCTAACGGACAGATACAGGCTGAACGTGAAAGTCACAGTAAGGACAGAGAGCATCCTGCGAATATTTCCAACAGACCATAAGCCAAAACAAACGGCTTCTGAACAAGAAATAGCAACGTAAGCATGAGTCCTACCGCCACTCCGGCGCCAAAGCTGGATGAGAGCACAATAACGTTCTGGGCTGTGATAATCTTCAGAACTTCTCTGGGTCTAGCTCCTACTGCTCTGACAAGTCCAAACTCAACCTTTTGCTGGCTCGTGGTCAATGCAACATAGTCCGTTAAGCAGAACGCAGCAGCAGCCAAGGCGAAAAGCGGAATAGTGGTTACTGCAGACCAAACATAGCCAAGGAAGCCAGTGTTCTTCTCCACGATTTCCCTGAGCTCTAGAACCTTGAACTTCCCATTCAAGCCTGCAACCACAGACTTCAAGCGGTTCAGAACGTCTAAACGGGGTCTGCTAAGGGATCAAGTTTTACAAGAACAATGTTTGGACCAGAAATGCCACATAAACTCTTCAAGTCTCTGATGTGAATATACGTTACCTTCTACGCGTTGCTGCTCGCCGCCACTGAGCTGAAAAGGAAAGTTCTCGGCCCTTTCCCAAAGACCCATGATGTCTAGGAGTTCTTCCAAACGGTTTTCGATGGTTGCGCGGGTTTTTTGAGCCATTCCATCGGAAACGCAATGTTTTCCGCAACGGTCAAGGTTGAGACGAGGTTGTACGATTGGAAAACGTAGCCAACGTTGCTGCATCTGAAATTCGAAAGGAAATCTTCACTCTTAGCAGTCAGGTTTTCTCCGTAGACCAGCAATTTTCCGCTTGTAGGTTTGTCGATTCCGCTGATAATGTTAAGCAACGTTGTCTTTCCTGAGCCTGAGAGGCCGCCGAGAACTGTGAACCCACCCTCGTCAACCTCAAACTCCACGCCGTCCAAGACCGTGACCTTGCCAAACGAAGTTTCATAGTTTTTGCAGAGCCGCGATGCTGAAATTGCCTGCTTGACAGGTTTCAATTCTTTCAACTCTTGCTGTCCACGTCAAAGTTTCCTCTGTCCCTTTTCAGAATCCTAGCCTTCTCAGGGAGTCTACCCTTCTCAAAGTCCTTCCAGCTGATCATTCTGAAGATCCATCTCTTTCCAAGATGCGCTGCCAGAACAGCGTGCTTATGCTCCTTCTCGACAGGAATGAGCTCGTCAAGAAACCTGAACAACTTGTCAACCTGCTGTTTGGGAAAGTAGGCGTAGTACTTCGCGTTCTTGACCTCGAACGCGTATACGTCAGGCCCTTTCCGGCCTATGATGTCGGGCAAAGGATTAAGGCTTGGGTTGCTCACAGGAATCCGAACAGAATGATAGCCGTGTTTCTGAAGAAGCTTCACCAACGCATTCTCGCTGTAAAACCCTCTTTTCCGCCATCTGCGGATCGCAGCCTTGTCAGCTTCCTTCACAGGCGGCACTCATCTCTAGCCCAGACAGGTCGTCTGCTCTCTAGACCAACATTCCCTAGGGTTTTCTGCGCTTATAAACTTGCACAGGAACCTTGAGCACGGGGCTTCCGACTAAGCATTCTCGGAGGTAATCGTCCAATGTGGCGGCAGGCACAATTTCTATTGAATAGTCATTTACGTCGATCGAATGTTCATAGTTCTTTTTCGGAACCACGACTTTTTTGAACCCCCAAGCTTCCGCAGCCTTAATCTTCTCATAAACTCCGCCAACAGCAGTTATCTGGATGGAATCGTCAACGCCCAAGTTGATTTCTCCAGTCACTGCCACATCCTGTCTCACAGGTTTCCCCTCGATGAGTGAACACAAAAGAATCGCCATCGTTACCCCTGCTGAAGGCCCGTCTACACCGTAAGATTGTGAGAAGTCGATATGCGTCAGGTAATCCTGAGCAATATCTAGTCCATACTTCTGCAATACTACGCTTCTGACTTTTGCGATGCTGTCCATTATGAAACTCTGGCCTTTCGCAACTCCTGTAACTTTATAATAGCCTTTGAACGGGTAGTCACGAGGCAGCTCATCCTTCCGTATCATCTGTGCCTTAACGTTCAGGACACTGCCAGTCATCTCGCCGCTGTACGGGTCACGTGAAATCGCAAGGCCATGTATCTGGCCCAGTTTCACTCCTTCAGGCTTGATCTCCAAAAGCTTGCCTCTCTCGCTTATTTCATTCTCAAGTATCTGTCTTTGTATTGTCTTGCAGTGCTGTCCTATAGCTTCAAGGACGTGCCTTTTGTCGACGACCTCGCATCCCTCATTCATAGCAAGGGTGGCAGCTGTCTTTATTATCGAAATCAACGGTCTGAACCTTGTTGACAACGCATCCTTTTTGTTGCTTCTTCTCCTTCCTTCTTCTGCTATTTCTTGACATGCTTCTCTGGTGAACGGGGCAAGGTTGAATCTTTTGATTTCCTGAGCCACAAACTGCACATACTTGCGCCTGTTTTCAACTGTGTTAGGCATGTCATTATTCATTCTTACAACTTTACCGTAGCCATAAATCCTATCCATCAGCGCAGGGTGAATCTGGCCTACACTGTCAAAATTTCCCGCACCCACTAAGAAAGTTATCGCCGGCACAGGCTCAGTTGAAACAGCCATTGCAGCCGTATCTCCGCCGTTGAACCTTCCCCTCAGCGTTATGGGCAGTTGACCATCCTCGAGCACCGTCAACAAAGTCACTGCCTCGTCTTGGTCAAGATTCTTTATCTCGTCGATGTACAAGATCCCCAAGGAGGCGATGTGAACGTCGCCTGCACTCACCCTCTGATGCTCAGGCGTTCCTAAACCGCCTGTCTGGTAAGGGTCCCATGCTATGGAACCAAAAAGCTGTGCACTTTTGTGTCCTGTCGCATCTATGAATGGAGCGTGTCCGGAGCTGTTGTCAACAAGCATCTTTGGAACATCTGATTGCTGGGCACCGCCGATGCCTTTCATGCCTCCAGCGCCGCTGAGTTTCCCGAACCAGCCTATGAACACTCCGAAGAAAACTAGGCTTCCGCCTGGAATAAACGTTAGCGGAACCAGACCTACGAACTTCTGCAGCAGAAAGTCAGAGAAGCCGTCGAAAGAGCTGCGGAACACATCGGTTGCTGCGGACCAAGTCTGCCAAGCTTGGTACATAAAGTAGAATCCCAAGCACATCAGAAAGACGCCCATGACTATCATGAAAACTTGAACTGCTTTAAAGCCAACTTTGGTTAGGAATTTTCTTTTCAATTCTCTGAGCTGCTCTCTTTGCTGTATCTTCTTGCCTTCGCCTGCTTTGTGAATTGAGATTCTAGGCTGACTGGGCAAGGTTGGATTCTTCCAGCTTAAGGTGTCGAAAAGCTTTATCCCGTTCTCCCTGTAGATCTGCGTAAGCTTCTCAGCTAACGCTTTACCGATTAGCGACTTTCCTGTTCCAGGGTCACCTAACAGCATAAGGTAAGGCCCAGGGCTTATGACTGTCTTCTGGCCTGTTTTCAGCTTCTCAGGGCTGCTCCAGTTTTCATACCATTTATTTTTTTCCAACCATTTCAGTTTGTGAACCCACTCGTCCAGACAGAGGAAGCACTCCTTCAACGCTTGGTCTTGGCCTATGGCCCAATTGATCAAGTTGTCATCTATCGGAAAACCTTCAGTGCTTTTGAAGTTGCCCCAGTCCCACTCAACCCTGATCTTCCTGCCGTTGACGTTCCTTTCCAGCGTCTCAACAGCATCTCCGAAGAACTCGTCTCTCAAGCGTGACACCTTAGCAGCCTTTCTCTAGCAGACCAAAACGTCGTGAACGATTAAAGCGGTTATTTCAGAATTGGCAATATGTCACTTCTGCAAAGTGTTTCTGCTTGTCCAAAATAGATGCGCCTGACGTGCAGAGTCTACGAACTACCGAACCAGCTTTTTCAGTCTTCTGCTAGCTTTTTTTCCTTCTCAATCTGAAAGAACCTCTTTTCGAGCCTGTTGGGCACCGAATATCATAAAGCCTTTACACCTGCGATTTTTGTGAGCACAGCAAGAAATCAAGAAGCCAGCAGAAGCCCGCAAATCCGAAAAGAAACTGAAATTGGGCTCATCTATTTTTCTCACAGATTGAGGCATGGACTTGCCCAGCGCCTCATATAAAAACTGACGAAAATCTCCATGCGAAGCTTTCGCCTGAAACTTCGACTCACCTTCGATATTTTTTGCAAGCCTCCACCGGGCTGCAGGCTGGGCAGAAGGATATCAACCCAGAATTGCCGCTCTCTAGTGCACGCACCATCGAACGAGATGCGATACGTTGCGTGCGCCGTTCTTTGGAATCATGCAAAGGCATAGGCTGGCACCAGTTGGCCGTCTTGTAACCCTGACGAAAACGTTGTCCAAGCGGTTATCGGGAGATGCTTCTGTACACAGTTACTAAAGCTAGGACTAGAGCAACGTTGACCCGTGTTCACGACGTCAATAATCACCAAGAATTGCACAGTCCGCTGAGGCTGTTTTCTCGGCGCTTTAGCCTGAGAGGCACAAGTTGTTGCGGTTCCTGTAGGCCATATGATGCATATTTTCAACGGTTTCAGATACGTTTTGTACAGTGTAGTGAGTCTGGTTGCGTTAGACTTACTTGGCACTTTTCAATATCACCAGCATGTCTTTCTGTTTCTCGACCGAATCGTGTGTATACAGAAGCATCAACAGAGTGACCCGACTCTCGGACAGTCTGCACGCAACTGGAAAATTTTTAATGTACACTGTGCTCCATGTTTGACTTATGCGACTCGGGAAGACGGTCAAGTGCTTCATCGCCAAAGACGGGCGCAAGGTCGTTCTGAGAACCCCAAAGTGGGAAGACCTAGATGACCTGCTTAAACTGATCAACTCGCTCGTGGACGAAGGAGCTGAGATAGTAAAAAACAAGAAATTCACGAGAGAAGAGGAAGTCACCTGGTTGGCCAGCGTGATTGACCGCGTACAGAAAGGCGAGACTTCCTTCCTGGTCGCTGAAGTAGAAGGGAAGGTTGTGGCTTCTTCGGACGTTAACCCGCGGACGGGATACGAGAGTCACGTCGGGACCGTCGGCATAGTGATCAAGCAGGGTTACCGTGACTTGGGAATCGGAACAGAAATCATGCAGACTCAAATCTGCTTTGCTGGGAAGATGGGACTCAAAGTCCTGATGCTTTCAGCTTTCGCCTCAAACAGGAGAGCGATCCATGTTTACGAGAAGGTCGGTTTTGCTCAAAACGGCAGGGTTCCGAGAAAGTTTTTCAAGGGCGGCAAATATGTAGATGAAGTGATAATGACATACCTGTTGGAGTGAAAGTTTCATGTCTCACTTTACGTTTTTCAACACAGTTTTCGAGTTTTCCACAAAGGGAGAGATAGAATTCGTAGACCTCACGGACAAGCTTCAGGCAGCAGTGGCCGAATCGGGCATAAGAAACGGTCTGGTGCACGTGTTCGCACCTCACGCTACAGGCATGTTAATTCTGACGGAGAATGAGTTCGGCCTGCTGGATGATGTCAAGGAGTTCTTGGAGAACATTGTGCCGCGGAACAGAGGATACAGACATGCTTCCAACGCTCATGCGCATTTGAGGTCGGCGCTTTTTCCACCTGATAGAACCATACCTGTTGTTGACGGGCACCCCGCACTTGGAATGTGGCAGTCTTTGATGTTTGTTGAGACAGATGTCCGCCCAAGAAGAAGAACCGTCACTATACAGGTAATCGGAGAACGGTAGGTAGCTCAGCGCAGCGATGTTCTGGAGGTCGTATTTATCGTTGATATTATTGTGTCTTGACTTTCGTCATTTCATTCGGCGATGCAGAAAAGCAAGCTCATCGGTTGATCGGGTAACGTTCGGCATTTTCTTGCCTGCTGATCGATGACGTCTCCCCAAAGATTTAATGTAATGAGCACATTTCGCTTTCCAATAGTCTTAGAATTTTATATTTATATGCTTAATTCATCTCGTTCGACTGAGTTTCAAGCAGGCATTCTCCCACAGCTGCAACGGCTTGGAAACAGCTTTGTGCATCCCTCCGTGAATGGAACAGTGAAGACCATCGCGAAGACGCAAACATCCTCAAACTTTTTTACTGGCAGCATCGTCACCCAGAGGATGGGCCTCCTGTTCTGCAAGCATTTATAGGGTTCGAACATCTTCGTTCATGTTCGAGTTATGCCTTGTAGATGGCACACAAAAGGCTATTAGTTGGTCCACAACACAACATGGCATTGGTGAACGCCTCGTTTGCCTTTCGAAATCCAAGAATTGCAGGACATCATTCGGATCATCGTCTTGATCAATTTGAGCAGGGGCAACAAGGAAGAAGAAGCCTCGCTGAAGAAGCAGATCGACAAGATGTGCAATGGTAATGTGTGCATAGAAGTGCATGACTTGCATGAAACGCTTGGTCAAATGGCTGCTGAGGATCTGATACTCAAGGATGACACAGGAGTTAGACTGACTGAGCAAGGCATGAAACTGGGGAAAGAATGGTCAAGTCTTCTTCTGAAAAAAGAACCTATCCTTGAAGTTGTCGCTGGACTAGTTGACGGATCGATCACGAGCCTCGTTGTTGTGCTGTCCGCGTTCACCGCAAGTTTGGAGTTCAAACCTGCGGCCTTCGCTGCTTTGCTCACTCTTGCGTCAGTAGCAATAACAAACTTTTCAAGTTTCCTCCTTGGAGGAATAACTGCGGATGCAGCGGATATGATGACGTTGCAGGCCCTGATGAGTTATAGTCTGAGCGACATTGTCGACATGAAAGAGCGAGAAAAATCACTGAGGCTCATTCAACGGTTGTTTGCGGTCTTGCACAAGGAGATAAGCAGGTCGAATATTTTCTCAGCCGTAACATGCGGCATCACAACTTTTTTGGCAGGCATGGCGCCGATGGTCTCTTACTTTGCTCTACCGCATCCCATGAACATAATCGTTTCATTGGCAATTGTTAGCGCAGTTGTGGGATTCTTCCTGGTCAGATACAGGTCAAGAAGGTCGCGAATCCACTGGAAAACAACCTTGCTCGAGACAATAGTTATAGTTGCAATCGCAGTGGTAGCTTCCCTGCTGATAGGCAGAAGCGCCTAACTGTACCCAGATTCCTATTAGACCTTCGATGTCGGCACTCACCATTCCCACGTTTCTGATTAGCATATTCAATGCAATTTCTTTCTTTGCAGGAGACTCAGTTGGACATGTTGTACTAAACAGTGTGAAGGTCGATGAGACTACGTCAGCAATCACATCTGAGCGTTGCCAATAAGCGGGAATAGTGACCATCCTGATGGTTAGGATGGCTTGGCGGGCACGCTTCCACGTTGATTCCAATGTAGAGAAAACGATTTCCGCATCCTTCACTTGAAACGCGTGGGTTTTCTATTTATGGTTCGAGGTTGTTCGCAAAACGCAGTATGGGTTTTGGCGGTTTTTCAGCGATTTTGACCGAGTCTTACGGTTCCTGCACGAGCCATAAGAACCAGCACACATGATGCCTACGTTTGCACATGACACAAAATGCGTAGGCCCTAAAGCAGCTACTTCACCATCAGGGCCATGAACAATCTTGGAATCAAGTCAGTCCCAGAATGTGGGGGAGAATATTTTTATGGAAACAACATCCAGCTCTTTCTGAACAAACATTAACAAGCAAGGCTTTCAACAGCGCTAAGCTAAGCCTATGAAAAGAAGGGTGAAGTTTCTGCGTTTAAGGAAGATGTCTTCAACAAAGAGTGGAAAGAAGACCTTTGATGTGTGAATTAAGAGTGCTGGTAACCTGTAAACCTTCTTAAAACAATGACAGAATATGGTATTAGTGTGGGTCGTTGATGGAAGGGTCAAAGTTTGACTTTGTGACTGCGGCAGACATGAGCATGCTGGTTGATTTCTATGAGCTTACGATGTGTGCAAGTTATTTTGAGAGTAGGAGAGAAGAAATGGCAGTGTTCGACGTCTTCATAAGGAGGCTTCCGCCTCACAGGTCTTACTTCGTCTTTGCGGGTCTTGAACAAGTCTTGTGGTTCCTTGAAAACGTGAAGTTCACTTCGGAACACATCGAGTTTCTCAGGAAGAAACGGTTCAAACAGGATTTCCTGGAATACCTGAAAAAGTTCAGGTTCACGGGCGAAGTTTGGGCAATGCCCGAAGGAACGATAGTTTTCCCAGAAGAGCCGCTGATAAGAATAACTGCACCCATAATCGAAGCGCAGCTAGTTGAAACCTTCATCCTTAACACAGTGAACCTTCAAACAATGCTCACCACGAAAGCTTCACGGGTCGTTTGCGCAGCACAGGGCAGACCTGTAATAGAGTTCGGACTGAGGAGAACGCATGGAATGGACGCAGGGATGAAAGCTGCAAGATGCAGTTACATAGCAGGTGCAGAAGGCACGTCAAACGTGCTGGCAGGCATGAAGTATGGGATTCCAGTTTTCGGAACGATGGCTCATTCGTTCATCTTAGCCTTCGAGAATGAAAATGATTCCTTTAAAGCCTTTG
>Ga0078972_1009251_pt1 | contig 19629 bp, 12 predicted proteins | sample YelNatPaOPGAMG01_FD_67568 | JGI IMG/M metagenome (GOLD analysis project Ga0078972, IMG submission 67568) | Hot spring thermophilic microbial communities from Obsidian Pool, Yellowstone National Park, USA - OP-RAMG-01 (SPADES assembly) (version 2) | ecosystem: Environmental > Aquatic > Thermal...
TGTGCCTATGGTTAGTCTCACTGAGACCCCACTGACTGGAGAGCCGGATGCGGGAAATCCGCCAGTCCGGTTCGGAGGGAGGGGTGGCGCTAACCCCGCCATCCCTACCTCTATCGAGCCGTCGCGGTTTGTAGTACCGCCTTTAGGCGGAGCAAGGGGCGTTGGCAAATGCAAGATGCAGGGATGCACACCAGAACTTAATCTGCAATTGCAAGCGCGGTCGGTTCGCCATTGATCCCCGCGCCTGCTTCATCACCGGCTTCAGTCGCAACCGCTTCAGTTGTCCCATTGAGATACTCGGTTGGTCTGTTACCCTCGAGCTCGCCGGTCTTTCGGAATTTGACACTGACGATCTTGCTGACTCCGCGCTCTTCCATGGTGATTCCGTAGAGCACGTCGGCCATTGCGATCGTCTGCTTGTTGTGTGTGATGATTATGAACTGCGATTGCTGGACGAAACGCTTCAGAATTTGCACAAACCGCTTGATGTTCGCCTCATCGAGCGGGCCATCGAGTTCGTCAAGGATGCAGAACGGGCTGGGCCGAACCTGGTAGATTGCAAAAAGCAACGCAACCGCCGTCATCGTCTGTTCCCCGCCGGAAAGGAGCGAGATGCTCTTGAGCTGTTTGCCCGGCGGACATGCAACGATTTCGACACCGCTTTCGAGCACATCATTCTCGTCAACGAGGCAGAGGTCGGCCTTGCCACCCCCAAACACCTCAACGAACAAATTCCGGAAATTCTCGCGTATGCGTTCGAAGGTCTCGACAAACATGGTCCGGGTTTGCGCGTTGACACGGTTGATCGCTTCGAGCAGTTGCGCGCGCGCGCGAACGAGATCGTCGCGTTGTTCAGCGAGCATCTGGTATCTTTGTTCGATTTCCTCGTACTCGGTGATTGCGACGAGGTTTACCGGCCCCATTTCATCCATCTTTTTTCGCAGAGCGGCTATTTGGGCTGCAACGGCGTCCCAGTCGGTTGACACACCGGCAGCCTGCATTTCTTCCGGCGTCAACACGACAACCTTTGCCGGCCCTTCATCAGCGAAGGTGATCGTGATGCATTCGCTTCGGACCTCGTTCAAATCCACCTGGTATCGTTGCATTATGTTGTCCAGCAGATTCCGGATGCTCATTTGCCGCTGGGCCAACTCGACCTCGAGTTTGCTTCGCTCTTCCTGCAACTCGGACATGCGACGCCTTATCGCGCCGAGGTTGTCTTCCCTTGCGCTCAGCTCAGCCGATTGTCTGTCGCGCGCGGCCAGCAGATCGGCAAGCTTGCGGGCCGACAGAGCGCGATCCTGAGCAAGGCTTTCGAGCCGTATTCTTGACTCATTGATTTCGGTCTCAGCGCGGCCTTTTCGCTGCATGGCGGCCGCTCTGTCGCGCTGACGTTGTGCAACCGTATCGCGGAGTTCTCCCAGCCGTTGTTCGAGCGGGCGCTGTTGATTTCGCAGCGACGCGCACACCTGTTCCTGGGATGCAAGGGCCACCTTGATCTCAGTGAGGGCAGCGTTTGCGGTGTCTCTTTCATGGCGGAGTCGCTCGACTTCGGCCTGGCACGCTTGCAATTGCTGACGCGTTTCGGCTTCCGCAGCTTCGCACTCGGCAATCTCGCTGGTGAGAGTTGTGCGTCTGTCTTCTGCCTCGCGTTGTTGGGTTGCAAGGGACTGAATCTCGAACACGACGGTATCTATCTTCTGATTCAGAACCCGCATCGCGTTTTGCAGGGCGTTCAACTCGCCCTGTCTTGTGGCCATTGCCACCTCTTGTGCCCGCAAACCGTTCTGCACTTCCTGCAAACCGGCCACAAGGGCCGTCTGCTCACTCTGAAGCGCGCCTTTGCGGCGGCTTATTGCCTCGACTTTCTCCTGCAATGCTGCGAGCTCGTTCTCGATGGCGGCGATGAGGTTCTTTCTCGCAAGGACCGACGACGGACTTGCCCCTTCACGCGGGGCGTGTCCGCCGCTGTAAATGCCGTGGCGGCTGAGATGCTCGCCGTTGCGCGTGACAAAATCTGCCGTGCCATTGCATTCGCTCCATGCGCGCGTTGCAGTGTCAAGGTCGGGCACAAGATACGTTCGCCCGAGCAAGCTCGCGACCAGTGGCCTGACAAGGTCGTCTGCGTGAATCAGGTCCAACACTGGCTGCGCGCCCATCGTCCCCAACCGCTGTGCCAATTCAGCAGAGATTTGCTCCGTCGGCGCGCCGTTCCGCAGGCCCAGAGAAGCAATGCTTGCGCTGCCGGTTTGGTTTGCTGCGAGCTCGGCAAGGATTGTGCAAGCGCGCGTCGGTTCATCAGTCAGTATCAATTGCAGATGATGTCCCAATGCACCCTCGACGGCCGGGACGTGTTCGTTCGAAACATGCAAATGCTCGACCAGAGTTCCAAGCAGGCCGGGCGCGCTTTTCAGCAGGGCCTGGGCTGCGGCTCCGAATCCTTCATGGCCTTCTTCCAACTGGCGCAGGACGCCCAGCTTTGAGTGCTGTTCGGCCTGCAATCGTTGCAACGATTCCAGTTCCCTTGAAACATCCTGAAGTTCCTGTTGAACTTTCTTCAATGCTTCCTGGCGCCTTGCCAGCTCGATTCTTTGTGATTCAGCATTTTGGGTGTGCAAGTCGGATTCCTGCTCGAATCCCTTGAGGCGCTGCTCCAAACGCAGTCGCTCTTCCTCGAGCTGGATTTTCTCTGCGGAAAGCTTTTCCAGACGGACCAGGTTTGCCTGCTTTTGAAAATCGAGCGCGCTGGCTTCATTTCGTATGCGGGTCAATTGCTGCGCTGCCGAAAACTCCCTGTCCTGGGCACCGGAAAGTTCCTCCTGGCACTTTCTCAACGCGGTCTCGATATCGCCGACAACAGCGCTCCGTTTTTTCATTTCATCGCGAAGCTCGGCCAGGCGCGATGCGGACTCTCTGATGCGTTCGCCCAAAGCGCCGAGCTCCTGCTCGGTCTCCAAGCGGCGCTGTTCGGCTTCGGCGATCTCGGTCAGGAAACGGGCATCCTGAGTTGCGAGTTCGGACAACAGTTCTTCATTGAACTTTATTCGGTTCTCGTGCTGCTCGCATTCGCCTTTCAATTCGAGTTCACGCTGGCGCGCCTGGGCAATTTCGGAATCCAGCGCGGACAATTGCTGGCGCAAACCGCCCACCTGTTGTTCCACGCGCGAGACCTCGAGTCCGCAGTTTTCGAGGTTGGTCCGCACTGTCTCGAGTTTCTCCTCGCACTGGCAGGTTTCGGCCCGGAGGACATCGAACTGGTGTCTGGCGAGCTGGGTTTCAAGGTGCTTCAACTCGGCCTCATACTGTTTGAAACGGCGCGCCTTGCCGGCCTGCCGCTGAAGCGAGATTATCTGTCGTTTGACCTCTCGAATTACGTCATCGACTCGGAGCAGGTTTTGTTCGGTGTTTTCAAGCTTGCGCAGTGCCTCGCGCTTTTGAGCTTTGAATCTGGTTATTCCGGCGGCTTCCTCGAAAACCATCCGACGTTCTTCGGGTTTGCTTGACAGAATCTGGGTCATGTTGCCCTGGGCCATGATGCTGTAGCTGGCCCGCCCGACACCTGTCCCCATGAAAAGCTGTTGGACGTCTTTCAGCCGGCAGGGCGTTTTGTTGATGAAATACTCGCTTCCGCCGTCCCTGAAAACCCGGCGCGTGATTGTTACTTCACGATACGGCAGTTCGATGCCGGCGGCCCTGAGCTGTGCTTCGTCAACCCCTTCAATTGTCAGGCTGACCTCGGCAAAACCCATCTTGGGACGTTTCTCGGTCCCGTTGAAGATGACATCAGCCATCTCCTCTCCGCGCAAGGCTTTGGCTGACTGCTCACCCAAAACCCACCGGACTGCATCCACGATGTTCGATTTGCCGCAGCCGTTTGGGCCCACAATGGCTGTAACCCCCGGCTGAAAGACCAGCGAGATCCTCTCCGAGAAGGACTTAAACCCGACTGCAGTGAGACTCTTTAGGTACACCGCGATCCAGTTAACCCGATTCTAATCCCAATGTAAAGGACAAAACCACAACATACAGTGGCCTGAATACGGTCACACCCCTACTAATGGCGGATTGCAGTCAAAGTGGCTTCCCCACATAGAACGGCGCGCCCCTGCGCGGTACCAAGTGCGAAGTCCCGCCAACCCCTCGCCTTTACCGCAACGAAGGGAATTGGAAGTTCACTGACGTCACACGCGAATCCGGCCTTGCAACTACCTGTTATGGTTTGGGCGTGGCCGTGGGCGATTACGACAACGACGGCGACAGGGACCTGTTCATCGCCGCAGGGCCCCTGCACGACAACGTCGAGTTGTTCGACACAACCACCAGCTACCACGCCCGGAACATTGTCCAGATGAACCTTGGCAACGGCAGGTTCGTCAATGTATCGGATCGCTGCAGCGACGGCCTTGCGGTCAAATTGAGCAGCCGCGGCGCTGCTTTTGACGACCTTGACAACGACGGTGACATTGATGTGGTGATCTTGAATTCTCGGCGCGAACCAACAATTCTCCAAAACGATTCTGCACCGGGCAACCACTGGCTCGAAGTCCGGCCCCGCGGGGTGAAAACCAACCGCGACGGCATCGGTGCGCGCGTGACAGTTGCATCAGGCGATCTGAAGCTGGTTGATGAAGTCCACAGCGGGCGCAGTTACCAGAGTCACTTCGGGTCACGCCTCCATTTCGGGCTTGGACCAGGCGAAAGAATCGATCGCATCGAAGTTCAGTGGCTCGGCGGAGATCGCCAGGTGATGGAAGGCTTGGGAGTGGATCGGCTGCTGACGATCACCGAAGAAACAGTTTCTTCCAGATAGTTACTCTTTGCAGGAAAGGACAGGGCGGACTGGACGTCCTGGCTTTCATGTAACATTGCCCAAGGTACGGCCCTCAGGTGACCGAGCGTTGCGATGGGTGTGATGATTTCTGCTTGGCAGCGTGGCGCGGCAGAGAGTCGAGCTTGCAACGAATGCCTTGATGTTGCCGCGATCATCCTGATGCGGCTGCGCCGCGCTGAATTGATTGCGGATTTTCCGTTGCTGGCGATGGGGTTTGCATTTCACGCGGAAGAAAAAATGGCTCCAGAGACAGGACTCGAACCTGTAACCCGCCGGTTAACAGCCGGCTGCTCTACCATTGAGCTACTCTGGAAGCCGGAGCGAGAGAAAGTATGCCGAAGAACCTGCGACGTCAACACCTTTTGCGGTCTTTTAGCGCTTGTCAATGTGACTGCGCATGCTAGTTTAATCGGCTTTGCAAACAGAATGAAAGACAAGATTCATCCAAAGTATCAGGAAGCTGAAGTTCGTTGTGCTTGCGGGAACACGTTCAAGACACGTTCAACCAAGCCGGTGATCGTGCTGGGTATATGCAATGTGTGTCATCCGTTCTACACGGGCCAACAGAAATTTGTCGATACAGCAGGCCGTGTTGACAAGTTCCAGCAACGGATGGCGAAGACCATCGCTGCCCAGGAAGCCATGGCCGCTGCCAGAGCGGCAAAGAAAAAGCGGAAATGATCTGCAGGTTTGCACGAACCGATTTTGTCGTGTTCGCGGGGCGATGCCGCTTGTAATAGGGAGTCGCCGACATGGATTTGCGCCCGCACATCGAGCGGATCAACGCCAGATTGGCCGAAGTAGAATCGGCCCTTACAAAACCGGAGGTTATTTCACGTCCCGAACGGCTCCAGGAACTGGCGCGGGAACACGCCCGTCTTCGGCAGGTTGCAGATGCAGGCGCAGCGTATCTTAAAGCACTCGAAGAGCTCGAATCCACCAGGCACCTGCTCGAGACCGAAAAAGACCCGGAACTGCAAGAGCTGGCGCGCGATGAGGTCGCGAAATGCGAGGCTGAGGTTTCCCGGCTCGGGCGGAAGGTTCAGGAGCACCTGATACCTTCGGACCCGTCCGATTCGCGCAACACGATAATCGAGATTCGGGCGGGCGCGGGCGGGTCCGAGTCTGCGTTGTTTGCCGCGGACCTGTACCGGATGTTTACGCGGTATGCTGAGTCGCGTGGCTGGAAAGTCGAGACGATGGACAGCAGCCCTTCGGACCTTGGCGGGTTCAAGGAGATCATTTTCAGTGTTTCTGGCACGGATGTTTACCGGCGCTTGAAGTACGAGAGCGGCGTGCACCGAGTGCAACGCGTACCGGTCACGGAAGCCCAGGGCCGCATTCACACCTCGACCGCAACCGTGGCGGTTTTGCCCGAGGCCGAAGAGGTCGATGTGGAAATCAAGCCGGAAGAAATCGAGATCACAGTTTGTCGCGCGTCGGGTCCGGGTGGCCAGGGCGTCAACACAACCGATTCAGCAGTTCAGATTTTGCACAAGCCGACCGGGATGATTGTGCGCTGCGCCGATGAACGGTCTCAGCAAAAAAACAAGGCAAAAGCGTTGAAGGTGCTCAGGACAAGGCTTCTTAATCAGCGTCTTGCCGAGGAAAATGCCCGCTACGCGGCTCAACGAAGAGCACAGGTCGGCACCGGCGAACGCAACGAAAAAATCCGCACGTACAATTTTCCCCAGAATCGTGTGACGGATCACAGGATTGACCTGAGCATTTACAATTTGCCGGCGGTGTTGGACGGCGATCTCGACCTGTTGATCGAGCCGCTGATTGCGCAGGACATCGAACGAAGACTGGCTGAATTTGAGGCAAGTGCAGGTGAACAGGGCAACGCTAGTGCACCTGAGCGATCGAGAAAATCCGTGCCTTCATAAGCCCTCGGTCGATTTGCGTCGTTCTGCGTCTTCTGCGGGCAACTCCGCGGAGCATATAAAGTGACAGACACGATATTTGCGATTGCGGGGCAGATTTTCCAAGATAGCAGTGCAATGCGCCCTCAATCAGCGAGCATTTTCACGCCTTCGGGTGAGAGCTGGAAACGTTTTGTTCGGATGGCGCTGCCATGGCCTTCTTCGTAGTACACAATGAGGACCGTGCCATCTTTGAGCTGGACCGTGGATGGATATGCGCCGATTGTGGAATCAATCTCGTATGGCCCGAGCCATGTGCGGGCTTCATCGCGGCTTATGTGGAGTGCTGTGTTTGGCAGGCGATGTGAAAGGAGGATCTCGCCGGTGGTGAGCCTGGTGAAATGTGGGCAATGACCAGGGAAACCGATGTCACGGACGCGTCCCCACGTCAATCCGAGGTCAAGGCTTGTTGCGAAATGCATGTTGGTTTTGTCACCGCGCAGGGCGGCATAGAGAATGCCGTCTTTGAGAAGGACCAGGTCTGTTTCGGCGTCCAATCGCACGCCGCTGTCTTTGCCGATGGGAATTGGACTGCTCCACGTTCGGCCTTTGTCTGTTGAGCGAATGACGCCGCCGTAAGCTGTCGGACCGTCTTCGTGGTAAACCCCGAGGATCAAAATGCCGTTTGGCAGTTCGCGCACCGGTGCCGAGCTGGGCCAGTCGGGTGCGAGCACACGCGCTTCGGAATCCCACGTCCGACCGCCGTCGCGGGAAGTGACGAGGCACGTGGAGCAGCGTGTGGGTGCCTGGGGGTTATCCTGATTGGACGGCTCGTAGGTGAAGAAAGTGCACATCACTGTTCCATTCGAAACCTGTGACACGTGCGGGTCTCTGTCATCCACCGGGCTGTCGAATAGGACCGCGGGTGTACTCCATGTTTTGCCATCATCGGTTGATCGCACCATGCATATGCGACCGCCTTTGGGGAAATCCTGGTTTGGCAGGGAGACATGGGCGTAACCGGCGTAGAAAACGCAAAGCAGGTCGCCGTTCTGGAGGCGGCAGACATCAGGGAAGGCCTGGTATGTTCCTGCGGATTGTCCTCGGGAGATGACCTTTGGCGGTGGCGCGTTTGTCTGGGCCGGAAGAGGGAGGGTAAAGCTTAGGCTCATGAAGGCCGCCGTGAGTGCACCGGCGATTGGACGCAGCAATGTGAACCGGACCGGCATGCTTGATGATTTGAGTTAGGTCCCCATTGGTTTGCTCAAGACTTCCCGGGTTTTCTCGATCAACTCAGATGGTGAGAAAGGTTTGCTGAGGAAGGATACACCGGGTTCCAAGACGCCGTTTTGCACTATGGCGTTTTCTGTGTAGCCTGACATGAAGAGTGTTTTCAACCCCGGGTACATTTTGACGAGCTTTTGCTCGAGTTCCTTGCCATTCATGCCGGGCAGTACCACATCTGTGATCAGGAGATGGATCTGCCCATTGTGTTCTTTCAGCAAATCGAGCGCGTCGTATGCAGTCCTTGCCGTGAGAACGGAATATCCAGATTCCAAAAGAATGCTTTTGCAGGTCTCGAGAATCTGGGGTTCGTCTTCGACGATGAGGACGGTTTCATTTCCGCGGGGCAGATGATAGTGCTTCGGTTGTGGCAGTGTTTTTGGTTCGCCATGCGCTCTGGGCAGGTAGATTTTGAATGTTGTGCCTTTGCCGGGCTCGCTGTACACGTTTATGAACCCTCCGTTTTGCTTGACGATGCCGTGAACAATGGAAAGTCCCAGTCCCGATCCCTTTCCTTTTTCTTTTGTTGTGAAGAAGGGTTCAAACAAGTGCGACAAGGTTTCTTTGTCCATTCCACAGCCGGTGTCTGAGATTGCCAACAGCACATGCTCACCCGGCATGGATTCGGCGTGTGCGGCGACATAAGCTTCGTCCAGGACCACATTGGCTGTTTCGATGGTTACCTTTCCCGGACCTGTGATTGCGTCTCTGGCATTGACCAGGAGGTTTGCGACCAATTGATCGAGCTGTGCGGGATCGATCTTGACGTGCCAGAGATTTTGGCCCGGCACCCACGCCAGCTCGATGTCCTCGCCCATCAAGCGTGCGAGCATGTTCAGGGTCCCTTGTATGGCTTCGTTCATGTCCAGAACAAGCGGCCGAATGGCCTGTTTGCGGGCGAAGGTGACCAATTGCCGTGTCAGGGCTGCGGCTCTGCTGGCTGCCTTTTCGATTTCCGATAGGAAGTGCAAGACGGGAGAGTCTGCGGGGACATCCTGGGAGGCCAGTGAAGCGTAAGAGAGAATGACCTGGAGCATGTTGTTGAAATCGTGGGCCACGCCTCCGGCCAATCGTCCGATTGACTCCATTTTCTGGGCCTGATGCAACTGGAGTTGGAGCTTGTTTCTTTCCTCTTCGGCACGTTTTCGGGCGCTGATGTCGCGAGCAATGAATTGCACCGCGGGCTTGCCTTTAAACGTGATCGGTGTGGCCACAACCTCTACCGGGATATGACTTCCGTCGGCGCGCAAGTACCTGAGTTCGGTCGGGTACATGCCTGTTTCTCCGGAAAGGCGCCTGCGGACGCGATCAAGAGCCCCTTCGAGATCATTTGCATGAATCAATTGTTCGACTTTGAGACCGAGCATTTCTTCATTGCTTTGGTAACCCAAAGCCCGCACTGCACTCGAGTTGATGAAAACGAGTTTGCCGTCCTGAAATATACCGATGCCGTCCGGCGATTCCTCGACCAGCATGCGATACCGTTGTTCACTTTCCCTGATCAAATTCTCGGCGCGTTTCCGTTCGGTGATGTTGGTAGTGATATGCACGACGCCGACGACATTGCCTGCGCGGTCTCGTATGGGATCACAGGTGATTTGGAACCATTTGTCTCCGACCTCCATTTCTCGTGTTGCCCGGCGACCGCTTTTTATGCATTCGTCGAATGGACAATTGGGATGCGGGCCTTGCATGCCATGCGCCGTCTCAAAACACGGTGTGCCAACGAGCTTTTCGATTCCCTTACCGAGCAGTAATTCGGTTGTCTTGTTCGCGCGCAACACCTTTCGATTCAGGTCCATGGTCCATATGGCATCGTTTGTGGCCTCGAAGGTGGCTTCCCACTCGCGGGCTGCGTGGGCGATTTCTTCCTGTGCACGGGCTCTTTCGGTCACGTCCAATAACGTGCCCATTACTGCGGGCGCGCCCTGCCAGTCGATGCGTGCACCGTAACTCTCAACCACGACTGTGCGACCGTCTTTGCGAATGCCCTCCCAGGAGTGGCGGGCAGACTCTACCGATCCTGAAAGTCGCGCTTTGATTGAATCATTGACACGGGCGCGATCCTTTTCGGACACAAGGTCGAGGGGGCCGACGTTTGACATCAGCTCTTCTCTTGTGTAACCAAAAATTTCCGCCACAGTTTGGTTGGCGTAAAGGAATCGGTTCTCGCGAATCACGTAGATGCCGACAAGGGAGTGTTCGGTAAGTGATTTGAAATGTGAATCGGGGGGGTGAGATTCTGACATACGGGTTAGCTCCTCGGAATTGAGCTTTTGGTTTCCGGCACACCGGACATTCCGCGGCTCGTCCCGGTGGCATGCGGGGCGGCTGATTGTCGCTGCCGTGACTGAGCGGAGGCAGCGACGTTGAACGATCTGCCGATTCGTTGCATGTTGTCGTCAACAAGCAGAGTGTTTATTGTCATCGACAAGCCCAGACTGGGTATTACCCTGCGCTCGGAGAACCCAGACCGGCATTACATGTGTTGGTTCATCGAGAGCTAACCAGTTCAGTTCCGGCTGCGCTGCACTTTGATGTTTACCAAACTTGGCGTACAGCAAGGAACACTGGCTGCCGCAATCTAGTTGCGAGGCTGCATCGCGTCAATGTCTTTCGGTTGCCGAGCTAATAGAACAGATTAGTCCGAATTTGACAATAGAAAGACCGAAAGCCCGTGCCATGGCGGGGAGAAACGGAGCGTGGCGCCACTGCGATTGAACTATCGTTGATCTGCGATTTCTGCGCTGGTTCTCCAATATGGTACTACAAAGCCTGATTCCAGTGAGATTCTCGGGTGAGACGAATCAAGCTTGGCACGGTTCTGGCTTGTTACGTAATCTCCTCGCGCCCAAAACATGATAGCGCCAAATACGTTCGCGCATTTCTTGGCAGGCTGGCTTGTTCTTGCTGCGGCTTGTGCAGCGCAAGCGACTGCGCAATCGCTGCATTACTTGCACGATTCTGTTGATGGCACAGGCCATGTGAAGGGCGACGGTGCCGTATCATCGGCGTTGTTGGCTGCAGAGACAGATCAAGCTGTACCTGTCGTTGAGACCATCATCCCTGTGCCCGGCAGAACTCTGCGCGAGCTGTACTCGATCGAGGTGCAGTTTAATGAACCTGTTGCGGGTGTCGATGTCGGCGATCTGATTGTCAACGGCACAGCAGCGACCAATATGATACAGATCGCGCCTTCGGATTTCCTGTTTACCTTTCCGCAGCCGCTGGATGGGCTGGTGCGGGTTGAGTGGAGCGTGAACCACGGCATAACGGATCATGCAGAGCCAGCCCACCCGTTCTCCGGCGGTTCATGGACCTACACGCTCGACAGCACATTGCCTGCGCCATCCCTGTTCATCAGTGAGTTCATGGCCGACAACAAGAATACAATGAATGACGAGGATGGAGATAGCAGCGATTGGATCGAGATTGCCAATTCCGATTCCGAACCCGCCAGTTTGACTGGATGGTACCTGACGGATGACCCGACCAATCCAACAAAATGGGCTTTTCCCGAGGTCGATGTCCCCGCGCGCGGGTTCATCGTCGTATTCGCTTCAGGGAAAAACCGCGCGGATGCTTCAGGAAAACTCCACACAAACTTCAAGCTCGCGAGCACAGGCGGTTATCTTGCCCTTGTTGATCCACGAACCAATGTTGTTTCCGATTTCGCCCCGGCATATCCGAGACAATTCACGGATGTTTCTTACGGGCGCGTGCCGGGTGAAATGGAAACGATCGGGTATTTCACCAAGCCGACACCCGGCGCGCAGAATGCAAGCGGCGGTCCGGGTTTTGCTCCGGCAGTCGAGTTCTCGATGCCGAGTTGCACGTTCACAACGCCGTTCGAACTCGAACTGAGAACGTCGTTGCCCGATGCAGTGATACGGTACACGTTGGACGGCAACCTGCCGACGAACAGCTCGCCTGCTTACGCAGGTCCACTGTTGATCACCAACAGCGTGCAGGTCCGCGCCCGTGCGTACCAACAGGGTTTGCTGCCCGGCCCTCCATCGAGCGAAAGTTACGTGGTACTGCACACAAATGTCGTCGGGTTCAGTTCCGATCTGCCTGTCATCGTTTTGCACACTCTTGGCAAAGGGATGCCCAATGCAACCCGCTTGACGTTCGCTCACATGTCGGTTTTCGAGCCTGCAGGAGGACAGACCAGTCTGACCAACAGACCCGTACTGACCAGTCGAGTCGGCATTCAAATCCGCGGCTCGAGCACGGAAGGCATGGCCAAGTCTTCCTACAAACTCGAGGTATGGGATGAATTCAACGCGGATCGCAAGTTGGGGATACTTGGCATGCCACCCGAGTCAGACTGGGTCTTGTACGCGCCGAACAACTTCGAGCCGGTCCTGATTCACAATCCGTTCGTGCACCAGTTGAGCCGGGACATGGGATGTTATTCGCCGCGCACGCGGTTCGTCGAGGTTTACCTGAACAAATCCACCGGCCCAATTACAGCAACGCACTACGTCGGTATCTATGTGCTCGAAGAGAAGATCAAGATCGGACCGGACCGACTCAACATCGGCAAGCTTGAGCCCGAAATCACGGCACCGCCCGCCGTCACCGGTGGGTATCTGATGAAGTTTGATCGCCTGGACCCGGGTGACACCGGATTGTCTGCAGGTGGGGCCAACATCGCCATGGTTGATCCGAAGGAAAAAGAGATAAAAAGCCCACAGCGACTCGCCCAAAAGAACTACCTCGTCAGCTACCTAAACGCCTTCCAGAAGGCTCTTTACAGCACCAATTGGCGTGACCCGGTTCTCGGGTATAGGGCTTACATAAATGTTCCCGGATGGATCGATTATCACGTCCTCGAAGTGTTGAGTGGCAACGTCGATGCGCTGGTGTTGAGCGCTTACTTCCACAAGCCACGCAACGGCCCTCTCAGTTTCGGTCCCCACTGGGATTTCGATCGTGCTCTCGGCTCGACCGACGGGCGCGATGCCAACCCGCGCATGTGGAACACGGGTCCGTTCTTCAGCGCCACGTGGTGGAGCAGGCTGTTTGCTGATCCGGACTTCTGGCAGGCGTGGGTTGACAGATGGCAGGAACTGCGCGAAACCCATTTCGCTCTGACCAATCTTCATGGATTGGTGGATCGCCTCGCCAACGAGGTCCGGCAAGCACAGCCGCGCGAGTACGCCAAGTGGCGCGTTGCCCCCCGCGGCGGCAGTTACCAAAGTGAAGTCAACCTCATGAAAAACTGGCTGTCGAATCGGGTTGATTTCATCGATCGGCAACTCACTCAACCGCCATGGCTGGGATCGCACGGTGGCCGGGTTGAACCGGGGCACATCCTGACCATCAGCGGCCCGACCGGGGCGACCATTTACTACACCCTCGACGGGACAGACCCGCGCGCACCGCAGGGCGGCGTTTCTCCGAACGCGCGCGTGTATTCGGGGCCGATCACAATAGATTCAAACGCACGAGTTGTGGCTCGCGCGCGGGACCCAAACAAACGCCAGACCGGCGGCCCGCCATCGTCAACGCCATGGTCAAAACCGGTCGCCGCAACGTTTGTTGTGAACTTGCCACAATTGTTGTTAACGGAGATAATGTTTCATCCGGCGCCTCAGCCGTTGGACAGCACGAACAGCTCGGGAGACTTCGAGTTCCTCGAACTGAAAAACGCAGGTGCCGCGCCCATGGCTCTTCCCGGTTTCACCATCACAAACGGGATTCAGTTCACCTTCACGACAAACAGCGATGTAACGCTGCTCAAGCCCGGCGACCGGGTTCTGCTGGTGAAGAATCGCGCGGCGTTTCAGATGCGGTACCCCGGCGCAGGCCCGATCGCGGGCGAATTCACAGGAAGTCTCGACAACGCCGGCGACCGCATCACCCTTTACGGTCCGCTCGGTGAATTGGTGTGGGACGTTGTCTATGGAGACGCATGGGCGCCTCTGGCCGATGGATTCGGGTTTTCGCTGGTTCTCGCAGACGAAAGCCTTGCGCCCGAGAACATCAGCGAACGATCGGCATGGCGTCTCAGCGCAGGTGTCGGTGGTTCTCCCGGGATGGCCGATCCGCCGTCTCCCCGCATCCCGAATGTGCGGATCAACGAAATCCGAAGCCACCCAATCAGACCTGACTCGGACGCAATCGAGCTGCTCAACCCGTCCCTCGAGCCCGCCGACATTTCGAATTGGTATCTCACCGACGATTTCCGCGAACCGTTCAAATACAGAATAAGGCCCGGTACCGTCATCCCGCCGCGCAGCGTGATTGTGATTGACGAGTCCGCATTCGGCGTCGGCCCAAACGGTTTTGCCTTCAGCGCGTGGGGTGACGAAGCCTTTGTGTTTTCGGCTGACGCTGCCGGGAATCTGACGGGGTATTACCACGGAATTGCGTTCGGCGCCTCGCCTCAGGGCGAAACATTTGGCTGGTACCGGTCAAGCGACGGTGTCGAGCACTTCGTGCGAGAAAGCCGGCCGTCGATCGGCAAACTCAACTGCGGTCCGAGAATCGGGCCTGTGGTTGTTTCCGAGGTCATGTTCGACCCGCTCGATGGTGGCGGCATGGACAAGAGATATTACGAATACATCGAATTGTTCAATGCCTCCCGCGATCCGGTTTTCTTGTTCAACACCAACCATCAGACATCCACGTGGATTGTCAGAGGGGCGGTTGAATTCGACTTCCCCGCAAGGGTCGTCATGCGCCCGGGCGAATGCATTTTGTTGACAGGGTTCGACCCTGTCGCCGACCCCAACGCATTGGCGGAGTTCAAAAGACACTACAATGTGGGTCAGGAAGTGAATGTATTCGGGCCGTGGCGTGGCTCGATCTGCGCATCCGAACATCCCATTCGCCTTTTTGAGCCGGGCGCTCCCGTGTCCCCCGGCACCAATGATGCAGGCAATGTGCCGTACTTTCTGATTGAAGAAGTCAATTTCAGACACATTGCATCCCGGTTGGGGGGTGATGTAGCAAAAGGTCTGTCCATTGGACGATGCTCGCCACAAATGTTCGGGAACGACCCGGCTTCGTGGACCGTAAGCCGACCAGGTCCGGGAATTATCGACAGCGACGGCGACGGGCTCCCGGACGATTGGGAACTCCGCTACGGGTTGAGTCCGTTCCGAAACAGCGGCAATGACGGCGCCGATGGCGATCCTGATGGCGATGGCATCCCCAACAAGGACGAGTACAGAAACAGCACGGAACCATGGATCGGGCCCGCGCACCTCGAATGCCGTAAAAGTGCGGATTTGGCGCACATCGTAGAAGTGGAGTTTGTCAGCCTCCCACTTCGCACAACAATTCTCCTCGGCAGGTCATGGCGCGAGCAAAGTGGATGGGAACCACTGATGATCATCCCGCCGCTTCCAGATCGTGCCACAAACTTTTACTCTGAACCTGCTTCTGAGACCGGTCGGTTGTACATGCTGGAGATAAAATGAGGGCCCAATGTCAAGGCTGCCCTTGCACGCCCGTCACAATGGGCGATGTCACGAAGAGTCTTGTTCGCGTTCTCAAGTTTCTCCTTTGTGTGATCGCGATGCAGGCGGCCCTGGACCACGGCACATACGCCGCCGGGTTCAGAAAACATCGGCCAACGCTCGTCCAAGAGTATCTCACCACGCCGTCAACCGAGTCGCCGGCAGCCGCAGAACAGCGGCATCAACTGGTTGCTGCAAGGCGGAAAGGGCCGCTAATCATGGTACATCGTGGCGCCACCGCTTTCGCTCCTGAGAACACACTTGAAGCCTGTGCAGCAGCCATGGACCATGGCGCAGACGGTTGCGAAATTGACATTAGGCGCACCGCAGACGGTGTGTTGGTCCTGTTCCACGATGAAACCCTCGACAGGATCACCTGTGGCTTCGGGCCTGTGGATTCGATAACGTTTCGTGAACTCGAAAGCCTCCATCCCCAAACGGCCCACGGACGAGCACAGGCTGGCCTCATCCCGACTTTCGCGGCGCTCCTTGATCTGGCGCGTGAAAGAATCATGCTGCTTCATTTGGACCTGAAGGTGCCCGGAATAGAGGACGATGTTGCTCGCCTGCTCGACGCCACAGACGCATGGGACCACGTCGTTTACATCAACGAAACAAACGCAGCCAAACTCCGCCAACACCCGAAATTACGTCTGCTCCGGTATAAAACCCCTGGATTGTACGAATGGCGCCACGACGTCGATCCGACCGCTGTCGGACGAGCACTTGATCAAGCGGGGGACATGATACTCGTTGACGATCCACGTGTCGCTGCAATGGTCCTCGGCAGGAAACTTTACTCGCCCATGCCGTTTTCCAAGGTTTTCCGACTCACCGCAAGGCCTGCGTCCCAGTCAAAACTGACGCAATCGGACGGTTTTGTCCCAATGACTCTGGTGCGAGAGTTGCATGAAAGTTTTGCTGAATCGCGACCGCAGGATTTGCTCAGGCTAATCGAGTTCTCGCCCCGCGCTCGCGAAGGTCACCCAGTTGAACATCTTGGTTCCAATTCTGATGAGTTGGCCCGCAGAACAATCCAGCGCGCATGGGCCGCGCAGCAAATCGCCATACGTGGCTTGCGATCAGATTCAGCAATCGCCCGTCTCGAGCGGCTTGTTCGCTTCCCGAGTTGGCATACCAATCCCTGCTACACTGCGCTTGACGGAGCCGCCGCCGCACGCGCCCTTGGCAAAGTGCAGGCAACGTCCTCAGCCCGTTGCCTGATCCAAGCGTGCCAGCGCCAGCTCGCTGCCGGCTCGCCCGCCGAGAACCCTGTGACCGCCATGGCCGATGCGGCGGGCCGACACCGGCTTGCTCTGTCAGCCATGCAAGCTCTCAGCGACATCAAGTGCGCGCAGGCAAAGAGGTTCCTCAAACACTGCGTCGATGCCGAACCGGGAAAACCATCATCCCCAACCCCGACGTTGTACAAAGAAGCCACGCTTGCGCTGATGCGGCAAAAGGTAACATGGGATGAAATCGCCGCGTTGACACGCCACCGAAACTCCGTGGTGCGCGGCACCGCGATCCTCGAGTGTGTTGATCACCCCGGCGAAGAACGATTGCAGGGCTTGCGCAATGCTGCGCCGTGGGCCTTGGCTCTCATGCAGAAGAAGTAAGCGGCGTGAATCCGAATGCCTATTCCGCCGATGCAGTTGCTGGCTGCCGAGCCAGCTCGAGGTATTGCTCGACCCTGTCAATTACCGCCGATTCGCTCAGCTCGCTGAACAACAATTGTTCGGCATTCTCGACCACTTGGCGGCGCAGCGCAGGCTGAATCTGCAGCTCCTGAACCCGCGACGCCAGTTCCACCGCATTTCCTGCAGCGTATGTGAACGCGGTTTCGCCGTGCCTCAGCAGTTCGTGGATTCCCCCGGCCCGACTGCAAACGACCGGCAGGCCGGCTGCAATTGCCTCGAACGGCGCTTGCGCAAACGGCTCGTCCCACTCCGCCGTATGCAGGAAAACGTCGTGCTGCCGGTATATTTCGACCAAATCTCGCTGGGTGCTGCTGAGTGTGAGAAACTCGACCGGCAATTGGTTCGCCACCACAAATGATCGCAGCTTGGCGATATAATCGGATCGTCCCCAGCCGTATATGCTCAGCGAAACGTTGACGCGCATTTCGCGTAACAGCCGCCATGCCTCCAGAGCGGTCATCACTCCGCTCTCAGGAACCAAAGGCGCCACAATCAGAAATTTCTTCAACGGTGCCGATTGCGGTTTTGGCGATGCGGCAAAAAGTTCCGCGCGTACCCATGGATAAATGACCGCGGCGTGTTGGACCTGGAACCCGGCGCGCTCAGTCTGCCCTTTCAACAAGTAACTGCAAAAGTAAATGTGCTCAAACCTGAAACAAGCGATCGAGTTCGGCTGCACCGCCGCCATGTCTTTGTCGCTCCCGTACAACTCGGGCAACCTTTCATAGCCGGGCATCATTCGTGTGGGCGTTTCAAGGTCGATCCGATTGCGCCTTCCGCTCAGTTCCAGGAGAAACCGCCACAAACCTGACAGGATCGGGCCGGTCGGTCGGTTCCACCATCTGAGCCATGGGTCGTGCCGGATCCCGTTCGCAATCCAATCGTCGTAAACCGCATAAACCGTCGGTCGTGCCAGCCTCTGAAGTGTATAGACCAGCGCTTTCGACAATCCGTGCAAACTCCACACATGGATCACGTCCGGCTGGAATTCAGCCGCCACTTCGCGCAGCACATTGTTGTTGTGCCGCTCGTGGTTCCTCAACTCGGCGAAGCCAACCAATGGCGGATGGCCATGCGTCCCCTCCAGGAAAAGCCGCCGCTCGATCTCCTGATCGCGCTGCCCGGTGCCAACCCCGTGGTTGGATGTTAGCACTCGAACGGTGTGTCCCCGCCGACCGAGCGCTTCGGTGGTTTCCTGACAGCGAAAGTCCCGGGTGCCCGCATCATGCGGCGGGTACAGGTTTGTCAGCACAAGTATCCTCATCGCGCCCCACCCCTGTACCGCACCCAATTGACAAATGCAATCTTACATGTCCTCGACCACAACTGCGGTCCCATACGCGAGCAGCTCGGCTGCCCCTCCCATCAACACCGACGTGGCGAACCGGACCCCAACAATCCCGTTGGCGCCCATCCGCGCTGGGTCGGCTTTCATCCGGTCAAGTGCCTGTTCGCGAGATTCTGCCAACAGTTTTGTGTAGTCGGTTATCTCGCCACCGACAATGTTGCGCAACACAGCCATGATATCACGCCCGATGTGACGTGCGCGGATTGTGTTGCCCTTTGCCATGCCCAACGTCCGGACGATTTTTTTGCCGGCTATTGTTTCGGTGGTTGTGACGATCATCTTTCAATCTCCTTGTACGGGTCGGTTTTGTAAGTCTTGACGCGTTCGCGGATCAATTGGCCCAGCAATATTAAGAACCCGAGGACGATCGCTGCCATGGCCATCTTCGCCGGCACCTCTTCTTTCCCGCTTGTCAGAACCTCGTACACCCCATATCCAATCAACACGGCGTAACCGGCGATGATCATAACCAACGAGGCGTTTCTGGCAAACCTGCTGTAAGGGCTTTTCCAGACCTGCTCGAGCACAGCGTCTTCGGCGTTCCCCAGAAGTGCAAAAGCATGCCGATAAGCCTCCCGCCGATACTTCTGCACGAGGAACTCGAACCCCACCGGGTCCCGGTGTTTTACACACAACTCGATTGCGTGCTGTTCGTCCATTCCAAATTGAATCTTTACTCAATGAACCGGTGATTTCCGACAATATTCAACAACAGATCTCGGTAAAACCTGTCTTTGGGGCGGGATACGTTCGCAACCTCAATGTTCGCTTCATTGCTCAAATGAAACCTTGACCGGCGCCCCGATACGTCCGGCTTGATCAGCTCACCGGCATCGAGCCGGGCCACATATCGCATATCGTGTCTGTCCCCATATTTCGGTGTGAGATGCTACAACGCGCTCCAACGGGTCAGACGGGGCCGGGGGCCACATATCGTGATATCGTGTCTGTCCCTCTATTTGCCGCGGTCGCCCCCGGCGCCGATCAGCCGGGCCACATATCGTGTCTGTCCCTCTATTTGCTCCGCCGGCACGAAACACCCCCCAACCGCACCAAACAACCATCGGAAACCTCAGATTTGATCCAGCAAAGCGTCTCCAGCCCCGTTCAACGCCACTGAAACCCCGGA
>Ga0078972_1009252_pt1 | contig 19628 bp, 19 predicted proteins | sample YelNatPaOPGAMG01_FD_67568 | JGI IMG/M metagenome (GOLD analysis project Ga0078972, IMG submission 67568) | Hot spring thermophilic microbial communities from Obsidian Pool, Yellowstone National Park, USA - OP-RAMG-01 (SPADES assembly) (version 2) | ecosystem: Environmental > Aquatic > Thermal...
TCTCAACAAAACTGTAATCCTTCCGTGTACGTCTGCCAGTGCTATTTTGCTCCTTTGATTGTCTCCTTTCTCTCTTTATTTACTCTGAAGAAAGTCCAATTCCATTAGAAGTAGAACAGATCTGACTTCACCTATAAAATAGAGGCTCGTCCATCTTATTACTACTTACGAGGCTACCTTTGCGTTCACTCATGTTGTAACCTGGTCATTTGCGTCGCGTCCTTTCAGACTACTTTGCCGAGTCGCTTAGTATAAAACCGTTTCCCGTCTTATACCGACTCCTCGCTATATGGCTACAGAGTTTTACCATCTCTGAAACTGGGAGGGACAACGCCTCTTCCTACTCTCATCCAGATAGTTTAACGAGCAATTTATCTCGGCACTCATATGAATATTTTTACTTTTTTAAGTTTTCTTGTTTATCACACTTTCAAGAAAGCATTTGAATTCTTCGGCGTAGCTTTCAAATGAAAAAAAATCTATGTTTTTTTCAGCGCTCCTTTTCATTTTAGCTAACTGATCGGTATTAAGAAGTTGTCTTTTTAATTCTGCAATTGTACTGTAGGTGAAACCGTTATTATGTTTCTGAAAAATTTTTTTTGCAAATATTGAACTTCCTCTAGTGATTATTGGAATACCAGCCGTTAAACTGTACGCGAATCTCGTCGAAAGGCCGTTCATATACCTACGTGTATTGCCGAATTCATTATAAATAGTTAAAGAAGCATCAAACTGATGGACGTACGTTGCGAAGTAACCGTTCAAAAGTTCTTCTGATGAAAAAGAAGGATAAAAATGTATATAATCGCTCTCTTTAATGGAGGAGGTTTGTCTTAGGAAGATATGTATTTTATGTTTAGAAATATTTAATAACTCACTTTTCACGTTATCCTTTTTCCTCCGAAAATCATTGGAGAAGTCCGTTCTTCCCAAGAAAATTAGATAAGGTGAATCATCTTGCCTATCCAGAACATGATTTTTCTTAAGGGTAATTCGCTCTTGATAATAACTTTTCATTGAATAGGGCGGATCAATAATAGTTATCGAGGTAATTTCCTCGGAACGAATCTTATTTGTGAAATAATTTTTCATCTCGCCGGAATAATAAACAATACCGTCAATTTTGTCTATGAATCTTTTATAAAACTGATCCTCAAAAAATCCATATACAGAACGAATGGGCATTGCTGGGTAGGTATTAATAATGTGTATAACTGGGATGTTAAGTTTTAACTCAACCAGAAGAATATATAATTCATAAAATACATCGCTACCCCACCAGGTAAATATCAAGTCGAAACTGTTTTCGCAGAAATACCGCTGTAAGAGATCTTTAGTTGTTCTTAGGTACCCTGGGCTATAATTTAAAATCCTTTTATCATACAGATAAAGTTCCATTAGATTTTTTATGCCGTATGGAAATTTGTGATTTTTAAATAAATCAAATTTATCGATTTTTAGATTATTCCTATAATACTCATCATCAAAATAATTTTGATGGGTATTTATAAAACTAATAGAATAATTCAACGAAGATAAATTTTGCAACCAAACAATACTTTCTTCGCATAATCTACCAAAAAAAAGTATTTTCATTAATCGTGTTCCTTAGATAACAGATAGACCTATGGACGTTTCTGAACGTTAATCCCAATTAACTGTAAGATGTTGTTAATTGCTCGTTTCAAAGGGTAGTATGTAGAATAGTTTCGAAATGTCAACGGTTTTTTTGACCACAATTCTTCATAACGATGGTCACTCAGTTCGAGCTTTTTCTTTATATAGATAGTATCTTTTTCTATTGCCTCCAATGGATACGGCTCATTCCTTAACTCATTCAAGGCATCTTCCCTCGATTTTTGACCCGAACAAATCAAAGCTGAAAGATGAACTTTCCTTTTGTCGATATTAAATTTCTGCGGAAGATAATGTGATTGGAACCATCTAGTAAAAATTGATTCATAATGCTTACCTCCGTAGTTTCGCCAATCCATTTTTTCCTCCAATAGGTTTATAACATCCGACTTCTGATAGTTCATATAATTCAGAAGCGAGATGAATTCTATTTTTTTAATCCTCTTATAATAGAATTTCTTAAAAGATGAAAGTATAGGATATGACTTCACTCTTACCTTACTAAATTTGTTAACAATATCATAAAAATATTTGTTGTCCCAGTAAGTCCATCCTCTGGGAATGACGCCTTCTGTTCTGAAATTATTTCCAACTAATATATACTTTAATTTGTATTTAACAGCCGTTTTATATAGCACAGCTATTATCGCATGATCCGTGAGCATCTCGATATCTGGTACCGAGGCTTCGAAAAATGCAAGCTGGAGATTCTTAAACTCTTCCCAATCCACCACATAAGTAAAGAGTTCGACATTATTTTTTTTTAGCAAATTATTAATATTATTCACTGCTAATTCGGAATCCCAACCATTATCGAAATGAACGGCTAAAGGTCTTAGGCCGAACTGTAAAATCTTATAAAGTAAATAAGTACTATCAACCCCTCCGCTTATACCGACAACACAATCATACTCTTTACCTTTCCCGTTCTTCCTGATTCTTTCAATCATACCAGCAACAATATTATCACCTCTACTGTCATTTGGAAATCTCGCAGTCAGCTCATCAAATAATTTACAATAATTACATATCCCGTTTTCATCAAAACGGATGTTGGGTATTCCGTCATCAAGTACACATCTTTTGCATATAGTTCTTTCCTTATTCATTTTAATCCTACAGAGTCTTTAGATTTAAGATATATCCGAAAAGGAGGTCCTGTCGATGAGACGCTCTCTGTTTTAGTTGTTTTAGGTGTAAATAGAGAGGGGCGAAAGGAGCTTTTAGCATTGGAGAAAGGATACAGGGAGAGCGAACAGTCATGGGCGGACCTTCTTAGAGACATTAAGAAACGAGGTGTTGAATGGATTGGTTTAGTAGTTACTGATGGGAATACGGCATTTCAGAAGGCATTGCGAATGGTTTACCCATCTGCATTTTTCCAGCGATGCTGGGCACATAAGATGAGGAACGTCATTGATAAGGAACCCAGGAAAGCTCAGGCTGAAGTGCTTGAAGCACTGAGAGAGATCTACAATGCTCATACACTTCCAGAAGCAAAACGGCTCAAACGTGAATTTATCCAACGTTATCGTTATTTGTATCCGAAAGCAGTGCGATTAATTGAAGAAGGGGGCGATGCTCTTTTTGCTTATTTCAGGTTTCCGAAGGCTCACTGGAAAAGCATTAAAACAACCAATCCAATAGAATCATTGTTTTCTACTGTGAAATTAAGAACTCGGCCAGCACGGAGGCTGCGAACCCGCATCTCAACTGTCTGCCTTGTCCTCCAGATCCTCAAGACAAGTACTCGGCGATTGAATCGCCTTCGTGATTACTTATCTATACCAGGTACAATTGAAAATCTACGTTCAAAAAAACAATAACGTAAAACTACGATATGCCGCTTAAAAAATTTCCACAACTATTGACATTTACTCTAACAGGGATCTGAGCTCATTATCGGAGGGATAATTAATTAATACTGCCTTATGTTTTCCATGAAAAACAAAAATACTTCCAGCTGCAACTGCGGAAACCTTACTGTTTTTTACTGCAAGTTTTAAATCGTCATAACTGCCCGCGCCACCACATGCTATTACAGGAATATCTACATTTGAAGCGACTTTCTGAATAAGTTCCAAATCATAACCTGAATAAGTACCGTCCCGGTCTATCGAATTAAGAAAAATTTCTCCAGCTCCTTTTTCCTGCATAAGCTGGGCAAATTCTACTGGTTCTTTACCCGTTGCAACCTTACCTGCCCTTGCATAAACTTCGTAATTACCAAATATTTTCCTCCTAACATCTATTGATACAACAACACTCTGGCTTCCTACAATATTTGCCGCTTCCGTTACAAAGTCTGGAGATTCAGTTGCTGCAGTATTAACAATAATCTTCTCAGCCCCAGCTTGAATCAATCTTTTGACATCCGATGCTGTTCTGATACCTCCACCTACGGAAAACGGCATATAACATTCATCCGATAACTTTTCCACCAGGTCAAAAGGTATAGATCTGCCTTCTCTTGTTGCATCGATATCAAGAAAAACTAATTCATCAGCACGTTTTTCGTTAAATATCCTTGTCGCATTAACAGGATCGCCGATATAAACGGGATTTTTAAATCTTACTGTTTTTACGAGCCCCTTTCCTTTCAGCAAAAGCACAGGTATTACACGAGGTCTAAACATCTCTATTAAGCTCTATGAAATTTTTTAATAGCTGAATCCCCGCTTGATGACTCTTTTCCGGATGAAACTGTGTACCAAAAATATTATCCCTTCCAATCACTGATGTAAACTTAATACCATATTCGGTTTCAGCGAGTATGTCTTCTTCATGACCGCACTCTACATAATAAGAATGTACAAAATAAAATGAAGAATCGTCGGGTATATCCATAAAAAGATTTGATTTGAAGCGAAAGTTTATCGTATTCCATCCCATGTGGGGAATCTTTAATTCTTTTTGGATTCCCGCAAAAACAAATTTTTTAGTCTTTGCTTTAATCCAACCCAATCCGTTAGTATTTCCTTCTTCGCTGAATTCAGTAAACAACTGCATGCCTAAACAAATCCCTAAAATCGGGCATTTATCTTCAAGTACTTTTTTGTTCATGCTTTCTATTAAATCGTATTCCTTCAATTTTTTCATTCCTTCGGCAAAATGACCTACACCAGGTAGGATCAATTTATCGGCGCTGAGTATGTCGTTTCTATTTGATGAAATTATGGCGGGGTATCCCAAACGTATCAAGTGATTTTGAACTGATTTGAGATTACCCATACCGTAATCAATAATTATTATTTTCATCAAGGAGCTTTATTCTTTATTTTGAAATGGATACTAAGTGTTATATCAAATTTTCCAAAGGGGGAGATCTTTAGAAATTCTCTCTCCTGCCTGTAGATGAAAACTGGTACTTATTAGCTAATTCTTCAATTGTTTGTTTTATTATTCCGTCAATTCTCTTTGCCCACATTTTCCAACTATAATTTTTTTTAACATTATCTGCAATTAAGCTATGGTCCCAGTTTGTCTCAACAGCCAAGAGCAGTTTTTCCTTCAGGTCTTTGTAAGAACCACATTGGAATAAAAATCCATTTACTCCCGGAGATATTAATTCCGGTAAACCACCTACATTTGATACTACTGCTGGTAAACCCACAGCCAAGGCTTCTAAAACTGCGATTCCGAAACTTTCAGAACGACTTGGCTGGCAATATATTGAGCTCTGATCTAAATAATTTTTCACCTTTCTTTGGTCAATTTCGCCTACCAATTCTACTCTCTCATTCAAATCATTATCATTGAGATAATTTGCGTATCTTTCCATCAATTCCCCCCCTCCAATTATTTTAAAATGAAACCGCTCATCCAACTCTTTGGCGACCATCAAGAGTAGATCGTGACCTTTAACTTGCGACAAACTTCCAACTGAAATAATATTAAACTTATTATGGATTTTTCTTTGGACTAGTTCCTTAGAGAACGTAAATATTTCCTCGTTAAATCCGTTTGGAATGACGGCTATTTTTGAGGGGGATAAATATTTTTCAGCTTCTTCTTTCAATCCGTTAGAGACACATATTAATCGATCGACATACCGATTTATATCAAGTGCAATTCTTTTCATCCCCCTGTATTTTTTAGGATAAACAAGGATATCGCTTCCTTCAATTATTCCTATAATCGGAAAGTCGAAATGTTTTTTTAAATATTTAGAGTATGTAGCGAACGGATGCAGCCATGAAGTGAAAACCACATCTGGTTTAATCCTCTTAATAATACTGATTATTTTTCTCCCTGCTGAAAGATGAAGAAGATTTACTTCATGATACCAGAATAAAGTTCTCGGCAGCCAAAACCACTTAGCATAATAAACCGTTATACCATCTAGCACTATATAGTCTGGGATATCGAAAACTTGGCGATAAAAATCGACTATCAATTTTAACTTTGGATAGGGGAGCAAGAAACGAAGTGGTAAGGTCACACCAACTAGAGCAATAACAGTTACATCATAACCAATATTTTTCAGAGCTTTTAACCGAGGAATATTAAATGCGCCTCCAAGCCGGCTTATGGGTGTATCCATTTGGTTCGTTAAGAGTAATATTCTCATCTCAACCTAATATGCTTTTCCTCAAATAGGAAAGTAATCTGTAAATCCTATAGGATGTATTTGCGGAAAAAAATCTGCCTCCGTACGAACGACTTATTTTAAGAACTTCCAGGTCAAACTTATATGGATATTTTGCTGTCTTGGAATTTTCATGTAGTCTGAAAGTTACCACAGGTTTTTCTAAATGAATAAGTCGATAATTTTTAACTAAACGCAGATATAATTCATAATCAAAAGCATAATGCAGACTCTCTAAGAAAAATCCAGTATCATAAAATATACTCTTGGGATATACTGTAGAATTAGTTAGGATACTAGAGTTAATATTTAGTAGGTACTCAAAATTTAATCTATCTGGCTCATATGTTGTCAAATATCTGTTACCAAACTGATCTATTGAAATAATATCTCCATAAATAGTTTCATATTCGTTCAATTTTTTAAGGCTGTCAATTATACAAGGTACTATACCATCACATAAATAATCATCTCCATTTAGCCACAAAATATATTTGCCAGAAGAAATTTTAATTGCTTTATTTAGAGCACTTGCCTGCCCCCTATCAGGTTCACTGATCCAGTAATCAATTTCAGATTCGTATTTTTTAATAATGTCAACTGTTCCGTCATCTGAATTACCGTCTATAATTATATATTCGAATTCATCTTTTGATTGTTGGGCAATAACGCTGTTAATTGATTGTTCTAAAAATTTACTACAATTGAATGTTGGAGTGATTATTGATAATATTTTATTCATCTGCCGCCGAACGCTTGCATGAATACTTGCGAGATGCTAATGATACAATTAAAGCCATATAGAAACTAATTTTATCAGTGTTTCCTACTAGATTCGTACTTACATAAGAAATAACTAACACCTCAATTATTAAAGAAAATGATGCAGCAATTAAAATATCGTCTAGCGCATAGTCTCTTTCCTTCGAAATAAAAATCCGTTTAATTGAATACAATGGGGGGAATAAAAGGAAATAAAAGAATATTGCCGTACCAAAGAAACCTAGGTTCGCTATTATATTCCCAATAGATTGATCACCAGAAAATAAATATCCTCTCCTGCCAGAATTATCATACAAAGCACCAGAATATTCTGGGACAGCCTTTCCCTCAAAAAATCCCAACCCAATAATGGGGTTTGTTTTTTGAACCATATTAATCCTATCGATAATTATGTTTTGCCTTAATTCTGCATTGCTTGTCTCAATGGCAGAAGAAATACTATTAATACCTTCCAATCTACTCATAAAAAATTCCAAATTAGCAGTAAAACGAATAGTGACGAACAGGATAAATGCTATAAAAAAAAAGGAAATTTTGAAGAGATAGTTTAAGGAAGATAATTTTTGTTGACTAGTAGAAAAGGGCCTCAAGATAATGGGTGACACTAACAAGATCACAGCTATTAAGTACAATGACCTTGTATAAGTTAAAAAAATTGCGAACAAGAGAATAAATAGCTTTAAAATTGTCCTATAAGATATTTCTCTTTCAAAGACATTTTTAGCGATTATAAAAAGAATAAAATACGGAAGTGTATCAAAAGTACGATAGGCAACAATATTTAAAAAATTTCCTTCCCAATAAGGCTTTATTTTAAATATTGTTATACCTAGTCCGTAATTAAGAATGTAAAAAAAAGATAAGCTTAAGGTTATAACTTCAATAAAATTTATCAATCGCCTTATCTGATATTCCGTTAGATAAGAAAAAAAATTGAGAAGAAAAAAATAATCTATATAGTTTAAGTAGCGCTTAAAATTTTTCATAGGAGCTTTAATATCAAAATAGAATAAAATGGAATAGACTAGTATGATAGTTAATAAAAGAAAAAAATATTTAAAAAATTTGTTATAATTACTAAACTTTTGAGTTAATTGATATTTCCTTTGGCTTCTATAGGAAATAGATATGAATAGTGTTATTAATGTACCATAATCAATTGTATCTAATAAGCCTTTTGTATAAAGAAAGTTTGAAGAGGCAAAACCAAAAAGATTAGTTGACACTATAAACGGTATTATAATTAGATATTCTGGCTTTTTCCCACTATTAAAAAAAATCCAACACATAAATATTATCGTTATTATTAGTCCAATTTCAGGAATCATGTTGGTGATAATTTATCAAGTTAGAATTACAATTATAAAATTAAATTTAGACTCTTTCTACTTCAATGTTCTTTCAACTTCTTCTCTAAGTTTTTTGCCGGCTGTATCCCAATTCAAGACTTCTTCATATCGCTGGCGCGAAGAACTACAAAGGTGTTCATATGTTCCGGAATTAATGATTTCGATAATTTTTTCTGCATAATCCTTTCCTCCCGCACTTAAAGGAAGCAAATAACCATTCACACCATCTTTAACAATAGTTGGTATTCCTCCTGTAACTGATGAAAGGACAGGTAATCCAAACGCCGCAGCTTCACAAAATACCACACCATAGCATTCCTTTCTTGAGGGCATAATAAAAAAATTAGAATCAATGTATAAGCTTCGTAAAATCTCTGCATCTTCCTTTTTGTTCTTATTGAGGAACGAAACTACCTTCATCCTCTGATCTGATACAGGTGGCACGCAGCCAACAACAGTTAGATGGGCTTCGATTCCTTCCTCATTTAAAAGTTTCATTGTATCAAAAGCAATTTCTCCGCCTTTCCTTTTCCAGTCTTTCCCTACAAAAAGTAATTTCAACGAGCTGCCTATTTTGTGATGTAGCTCATCTTTAGAAGGTATATTATCGATATTAGCACCAAATGGGATTACTTTTACTTTGATAGGATTTATCCCATAAAGCTCAATTGCACCAGTTGCCGCCCATTCGGAAGAGTATATAGCTAACGAGCAGTTATCTAACGCCCTTTTTTCCATCTTATTCCCATCTCTAATGGTCTCGTCAGATAAGTTCTCGAAATAGTAATTAATCATGCCGCTAAAATTAGCATCTGTCCAAAATACAATTGGAATATTCGTATCTAGATATGCAATTGGTATTGTACCCGGACTAAGTATCAGATCGAATTGTCCCTTTTTTAATTCCTTTTCTACCATTCTTGCATACTCCTTGCCGATAAGCTCGCTCCTTGCTTTGTCATAACCTTTGCCAAGAATTTTCTTGTACCAGATGCTCTTCATGATATGGGTAATATATCTTCTGGTCTTCAAGTCTCCAATATAAGTTACCTCACCTAAATGTTTCTGAACCGTCTTTGCAATGTAATAGCCCGACCCTGACCAGCTGTTAACATCGAGAGCATTGTAAGTGGTTACATAGGCTACTTTTAACTTCTTCATGAGAGATCAGAGCTTTATTTCAAGAACACGAGGTCACACCAAGAGACATTGCCATTTACAACTGCCTTGTCAACCTGGTAAAACCTTCTAAACTCATATTCATAGAGAAGCGAAACCAGATCTCTATAGCTCGGTTGACCTTTGTATAAATTATCAAAATTAACCTCGCACAAAACCGCATTGACGTGTTTCAGATTATTTACCATTCCTTTTAGGACTTCTAGCTCATAACCCTGCGTATCAATTTTCACCAGGTTTGTTTCACCTGGCTTCAATTCAAAGATATTATCAAATAAGTCTTGCTGGACAGTGATCTCATTGAATTGAGCTCTCTCTTCAAAAAGTAGGGTTAATTTTGCGTCTGGTTCCAGAAAGGAGCTCAACCGGTCATAATTGTATCGGCGAAATTTTGCCTCCCCTTTTGAAGAAGAAAGAGCAATTCCATACACCCCCCCATTATTCTATTGGTAGCGAATACTTCTTGCAGCCTTTTTCTTTTTTCTGGTAAAGGTTCGAAACAATAAATTTTTGATTTCGGCCAAACATAACTAGCTGCTATGGTAAATTCACCATCGTTAGCACCGACATCAAAAATATTATCAACCGATGGAATGACTCCTTTTAGTTCAAGTAAATCCTCCACGAACGATAGTGGCAGCTTTCTCAAGCGTGCAACCAATAGTTCCTTATTACTTGCATATTCAAGAATTCTCTTAAGCTTGTTTAAAAACATAAGTCCGCTCATTATGTGCTATATATATTCGCCAGCACCTTCGAAATCTTGTTGTTGGTACCGAAATAACGATAAACATCCTCAACCCTCACGAGCCCGAGCACTTTATACAAAAATATCGTCATAGGAAATAACACTGTAGGTAGGACGAGCATTATTAAGGTATTGTGACCATCTAAGAGTTCTTTGACAAGAGAACCGATAACGAGCATTAGAGCAAGTGACGCAAAAAGCCTTAACACTTGTGAAAACGAATCAAAAATCAAGCTGTTCAAGAACTTCTTCTGGTAGTAAAGAGAAAGACTAAATGAGCTAACAATCGCCGCGACGTTTCCAACAATCAGTGCATAATAACCAATGAAATGAACAGTTAACAAGAACAAGGCTGAATTAAAAACTACGTTCGACAGCTGCAATATTATTGTTTTCTGAGCCAAATCTTTTGCCATCAAAAATTGATAGTTGGGTATAACTGTACTACTACCGATGAGGTGAAATGAGATTATAAAAATTGCTGTTATCGAAATGATCTCAACGTCTTTACCGATCCAGATTTGTATGAAGGGATGCATTAACAAGATTACAATCCCTACTACAGGTGCTACAACAAGAAACGTTTTTTGCTCAAGATCGTGGACATATTTACGAACTATCGATTTATCCTTTTGCTCTGAGATGAATGGAAACAAAGGATAAAAGATTTTGGCAATAAAGCCCCAAAGTTGACTTCTTAACCTCAGTGCAATATCAAAAAAACCAACCTGAGTAACTCCGATAAAATTAGACACTAATATTTTCGAAAGTGGCTCATAGAAAAAACCTATAAGCCCGCTCGCATAAATTTTAATCCCATATCTTAGCTGCTTTCTCATCGAGTCTTTAATATTATTCCTTACCCCGCTAAATGAAATTTTACCCCATTCTCTGAGCGAGCTTATTATTGTAATTACCAGCCAGATAAAAGCAGACATAAAGACCGCCAGTCCTATGGCAGGTAAACTCAATCCCATATAAAGAAACGTTAATATCAGACCCCAATATAGAAGATTATAGATTAGTTGCTGCAAACTCGTAATGTAAATTTTCTGAAGAGCATCGAGAATGGATTTAAAGACTTGTCCAATGAGTAGGAAAAAATTTGCTAAAACTACCCACAAGAAAAGCCATTTTGCTTCTCCGTAAATTTTTGGTGGAATGTTCAGTATATCTGTTAACACAAATCTGCTTAAAGCCAAAATGATGAACACAAGTGGTAACGTTAGCCCCACCAGCATCATAAGGTTTACCACAATATCTATATTAGATTCCTCTGTTCTTCCTTGTTCAGAAATAAATTTCACGAGTGCACTAGTTAAGCCTAGATTCGTAAATGTATTTAGATTGCCGATCACCATGACTATAGCAAAAACCCCGTAGGACTCACTACCCAGCTTTCTTATAAACACAGGAACAGCCCAGAAAACCAACAAGAGGTTTAGGACCCCTTGGACTAATCCAAAGATTGAGTTCTTAACTAATATTTTTTTCACTACTTGGATGCTTTATTTCTCTATATCTCAAAATCTTTGCTGGCACACCCACAACAATCGCTTCTGGTGGAACATCCTTGGTTACAACAGCACCTGCACCTACGACCGCACCTTTCCCAACAGTTACGCCTGGGTTTACGACCGCGTTTGATCCAATTCAGACGTCGTCTTCAATGACCACTGGTTTAGCAATTATTGGGGCATATCGCATATTTTCATAAGTATAGTCATGGGTCAAGGAAGTAATTGCTACATGTGTTGCTGTCAATACTCTATTTCCAATCTTCACACCACCATGGCCCCAGATATGGACAAATGAGTTTATCGATACATCATCTCCAATTTCATTAAATTTTTTGCCTTCAAAAGTCACTGGAAATTTGATCCAACTTCTTTTACCAAATTTTTTCAAGCCTATGCTAAATAAATTCTCAACTTGTTAAATTTTCCCATTACAAGCCTAGAATAAATCTTTTTTATAAATAAGTTCATTTTCATTTTGATTAAGCATTTTAACATCTAAAAAATATAAAATACGAATACAATGATGTTCTATTACTGGAAACCGGATTTATTTGAAGAAATGCATTGAACTCAAAATACTTAAGAAAAGTAATAATATTTTCAACAGATGCCTGCCCTTCGTAAAAATTCATAAAGCTTACTTCGAGTTTGATTACATCAATATTATTCAGTGATTCCGTTGCCACTTTCAATACGTTCAACTCAGCGCCTTGTAAATCCACCTTTAAAAGTATAGGTTTCCTAAGATCAAGAGCTTCCAAAACATTATCCAACTTATTTGTTCGTACCTTAATTATTGTTTCATCGTTGGTGAACGGGAGAATTTTTTTGTGAGTTTCAGTCATGTTAAGCAATGCACTCGAGAAACTAAATTCGTTTAAGTGGAATTCCGATACATCTACATTGTCACTTAACGCGACATTAAAGAAGAAGACATTTTTAATTTTCTTTGAAATATTTTCTAACCTATGAAAGCTATCCGGTATGGGTTCAAAAGCACATATGTGAGCTTGAGAGAAAATAAAACTTGCTGCTTTCTAATATTCGCCTACAGCTGCGCCTACATCAATTATTGTAGAAAAATTAAGGTGAAGGTCGTTCTTTAGGAAAAGTAAATCTTTACAAAAACCACGATTAGCTTTATCAAAGGCAGTTGAAGTAACCTCATGAAATCACATAACTGCGTCAAATTTGCTGACTGCTCTTTGTAATTTATTTTTCTTTTTCAATAACCTTTAGTTAACACCTTTTCAAAATCTGTTTTTACCAACAAGCTAACTAATTCATTAAACTTTGTCTTAGCTTCCCATCCCAACTCTTCTTTTGCTTTAGCGGGGTTACCCATTAGCAAATCGACCTCAGTCGGGCGGTAGTATATGGGGCTGACTTCAACGACGACTCTGTTAATTAACTCTTTGAATTTAGTGCTTAGCTCATTGTGCTTAGTGCTTGGTGCTGGGTGCTTAGTTGGGGATTCTGAGTTAAATAACGTATGGAACTTTGAACTAAGAACTTCCGCACTCTGAACTTTCTTGACTATTCCTTTTTCATTCTCATTTTTCCCAACCCATTCAAGTTCAATTCCAACTTCCTTGAAAGCTAATTCACAAAACTCACGGACTGAATGAGCCTCGCCAGTTGCTAATACAAAATCTTCAGGATCTTTGTATTGCAGCATTTTCCACATGCCTTCACAATATTCTGGTGCGTAACCCCAGTCCCTTCTTGCGTCTAAGTTTCCCAGTACAACTTTATCCTGCAAACCTAAAACTATCCTTGCTACCGCTCTCGTTATTTTTCTTGTTACGAAGGTTTCGCCGCGTCTTGGTGATTCATGGTTAAATAAAATTCCATTTACCGCAAATATGTTGTAAGCTTCTCTGTAATTTTTAATTATCCAATAGGCATATAGCTTTGCAACTGCATAAGGCGAACGAGGATAAAATGGAGTGTTTTCGTCCTGTGGCACTTCTACAGCTTTTCCATATAGCTCACTTGTAGATGCCTGGTAGAATTTTGTTCTCCGTTCAAGTCCAACTTCTTTAATTGCATCTATAAATCTCAACGTACCAAGTGCATCAACCTGACCTGTGTAATCCGGAACTTCGAATGACACCTTAACGTGCGACTGCGCGGCTAAATTATAAATTTCGTCCGGTTCGATTTTCTCAAGCAATCTGTTTATACTACTTGAATCAACTACATCTCCATAATGCAGAAATAATTTTTTACCATATATTTCTGGGTTGTTGAAAAGATGATCGATCCTTTGAGTATTGAAAGAACTGCTTCTCCTGATTATTCCATGGACTTCGTAACCCTTATCGAGAAGAAGCTCGGCAAGGTAACTGCCGTCTTGACCGGTTATACCTGTTATTAAGGCTCTCTTCATTTTCAACAAGACTTTATATCCCTAGGCTCCCATCAAGGTACTGCTAACCAATTTTACTTCCCTGTCAGTCATTTCAGGATATAGTCCAAAGTAAAAAGCATTTTCATGCAAAAAATCTGCATTTTTTAGTACGAATGCCTTCCTTACATACTTTTTATAGAACGGCTGCCTTTGAATATTCCCTGCGATTAATGGCCTGGTTTCTATCCTTCTTTCCTTGAATTTATCTAGGTACCTTTCCTTGATATCCTTTGATTTGCAAATTACCGGAAACGCAAAAGGTGAAAGGAATCTAATGTGTTTGGTGAAATGCTCTATGAGGTTGTTGTTCCCTCTGTATACCTTGTAAATCTTGTTATATATTTCCAACCTTTTTTTATTACTTTTGTTTACGGTCTCTAATTGCTTCAGTCCTATAAATCCTGTTATCTCAGTGGGTCTGAGATTATAACCCAAGTCGTAAAAAGTATATTTGCCATAAAAATCGTCATGGATGCCGTATTTATCCCTAATAAATCGCTTTTGCGTTTCTGATAGATTTCTATCCCATCCATGTGCTCTAACAATTTTTAACATGACCGCCAAGTCGTCATTATCTGTACATACCATTCCACCTTCAATTGTACTCATGTGATGCGCAACATAAAATGAAAAAGTTGATGCCAAACCGAAATTTCCACTTTTCCCTTCATAGAGTTCGGTACCTAAAGCTTCACAATTGTCCTCTAGTAAAATGATTTTGTTGTCATCGCACACTTGTCTGATTTCCTGTAGATCGCCCGTGAATCCTAAAACATTGGTGATGAAAAGCGCTTTCAATTTTATTTTCTTTATTCTCTCTAGTAAAGTATCAGTGGATATGTTCATAGTTTGAACTATAACATCAATTGGGATTGGCTTCAGTCCCAACTGTATAATTGGCATGACGTTGGTCGCCCATGTTAATGCGGAGAACCCAATTTTATCATCATCCTTGAGTAGCTCTAGATTTTTTAGTGCTTGTAATAGCGCCAAATTTGCACTGCTCCCTGAATTAAACAGAACGGCGTGCTTTCTTCCTTGAAAATTTGCAAACTTCTGCTCAAAATGTTCGCAAAACTTGCCCATACTTAGTTTTTTTGCTTTCTTTATAAAAATTGGCAGTTCCGTCTTCACTTTTTTTTCGTTTAGCATGGTAAACTTGATCAAAGGAATCATTTTACTATACTCTCCTTCAGGTGATCCGTAAACCACCTGAATGTTAGCTGTAATCCTTCTTTTATTTCAACTTTAGCCTTCCATCCTAAGCTTTCTATCCTAGTCGGATCGACTAGTTTTCGCTCCATCCCTACTAAACCTTCGTCGTCATAATTAATTAACCCTTTAAAACCCGTAATTTCCTTAATTAATTCAGCAAGTTCCTTTATCGAGACATCATGTCCCACGCCGATATTTAAATGAACTAGGTTATTCTTATAAAGATCTTCTGCATCTATATTTTCCATGGAAAATAAAACAGCATTCGCGAGATCGTCCACGTACATAAACTCCCTCCTCTGCTCCCCGTTCCCCATAATAACTACAGCAGGAAGCATCCTGGTTGCCGCATCCCAGAATTTATAGATTAGGCCAGGAATTACATGCGAGAATTCTGGACGAAAGTCATCATTCGGCCCATATAGGTTGCAAGGTGTTAAAGTGTAAAAATTACATCCGTATTGTTTATAATAATTTTCACAGAGCTTAATGCCTGCTATTTTAGCAACTGCATACGGTTCGTTTGTATATTCTAAGTAACCTGACAACAAATATTCCTCTTTCATTGGCTGAGGGGCCAGTTTCGGATAAATGCAGGAGCTACCGAGAAAGATGAGCTTATTGACGCTATTCTTGTAAGATGCGTGAATTGTATTGGCTTCGATCATCAGGTTATCATATATGAACTCAGCCCGATATGTGTTATTGGCAAGTATTCCCCCTACCTTTGCAGCAGCAATAATGACCACTTCCGGTTTTTCTGCTTCGAAGAAATCATTGACAGCATTCTGGTTTCTCAAATCGAGTTCTTTAGAAGTCCTGAGAACTAAATTCGTATACCCTTCTTGCTTCAGCTTCCTCAAAATTGCAGAACCCACCATACCTGTATGGCCAGCAATATATATTTTGGAGGTTTTCAGCAAGGGTTATCCTAAAGGAGCTAACAAAACGTGTTCTTCATTCTTTCGGGCACTGCTGGCATCACTAACAAGGACGCACGCCGCACTAAAAAGGTAAACTGATGCAATTGGAACAGGAATGCACTCAGCCTATCACGCCTTTATTACATTGGTGCTGTGATTGACAACATTCCTTGTATCGACAATCTGACAGGTGAATTTGCTAAAGTCTAAAGATCTGTAGGCATCGTGTGGAGTTGCCACTAATATTAGATCGTAATCATCCGTGATTGGCACGGATTTTTTTCCCTCATATTCAGGAAACTCTCTTGTCCTTCCTATCTCTGGTATAAAGGGATCGTTATACTCGACTGTTGCACCTAAGATTTCTAGCTTTTTAATTAAATGAAACGAAGGGGATTCTCGATAATCATCGACGTTTCCTTTGTACGCTAAACCAAGCACTAGAATCTTCGATCCTTTGACTGTCTTTCCAGCCAGGTTTAACGCTTCAGCCACACGGTTAACAACAAACTCGGGCATTGATGTATTTATCTCCCCTGCCAACTCTATAAACCTTGTAGAAAGGCCATATTCCCTCGCCTTCCATGTCAGGTAAAAGGGATCGATAGGAATACAATGCCCACCAAGCCCAGGACCTGGGTAGAATGGCATAAATCCAAATGGCTTTGTCTTTGCAGCCTCTATTACCTCCCAGATGTCGATGCCCATCTTCATAAAAGCAACCTTGAGCTCATTGACCAGCGCTATGTTCACTGCCCTGAATGTATTTTCGAGAATCTTTGTAGCTTCTGCAATACGTGGAGATCTCACAGGCACAACAGTTTTAATCACTGCGCCATAAAGGGATTGCGCAACTTCTAAACAGGCAGGAGTCACTCCGCCTACTACCTTAGGAATATTCCTCGTGGTAAATGTGCCATTATTCGGATCTTCTCTTTCTGGACTAAATACTAAGAAGAAGTCCACACCGGCTACATATTTCTGCGAATGGTTTTGTTCATGAGTTGAAGTGTCGTTTTGCTTAATGGGTGCGCTCTCGAAGAGTGGAAGCAATATTTCCTCAGTAGTCCCAGGATATGTAGTGCTTTCTAAGCTTATTAGCTGGCCCCGCCGCAAATATTTTTGAATTGTTTTGGCCGTCTCCTCCACGTAACTGAGATCGGGTTCCCTATGATCTCCGAGAGGTGTCGGTACGCAAATTATTACAGCATCGGCTTCAGGAAGTCGTGAAAAATCATCAGTTACTTGAAAGTTGCTGCTATTTGTGGCATTCGCTATTCTTTCTGAGCTTATGTGTTTAATGTAACTTTCTCCTTTGCTCAGCGACAGGATTTTATTCTTATCATTGTCAAATCCCAGGACAGGAAAGCCAGCTTCAGCAAATTCCAACAATAGCGGCAGACCGACATATCCCAATCCAATCACACCAACTCTAGCTTGCCTGGTCTTAATTTTGGATAACAAATCTTGTTTTAAGTCCATAGGAGTATTTCCCCATATTCGAAATTAAGAGCGAACTTCTTCGAGAATCAAACACCACTTAAGTCAACCACTATCTCGTTTGTGCTTTTTCACTCACAACGCCAGGTACAGCTTCGCCACCTCAGTCACATGTTCCATAAGTTCAATGTTGGTTCTCCAGGTTTCAACCTTCTAAATTGACAGCTCAACGTTCGAGGCTGAATGCCTTATTATCATATTTCAGTAAACAAGATCAACGCTGAACCTGGAACATAGAACGTTCAACTGTATCCCTCACTTGACCCGAATAATGTTGAGTAAATATAATAGCATCAAAAATTTTACGCAAGTGATGTCAGTCAATTTTTTTTATTCGTGAGTAAAATTAATTGAAAATTAACATAAGGGGTGATTTAAATATTCAACGCCTCCTCTGTGGACGGAAGTAAAAGAAGTATCTGAAGACTCTGAATATCAAATATCCAATGAATGAGAATATACTTAGTAATATGTATGCTTCTCTGTTTTGTAATCCGAGCTGCAGGATTTTCAATACTGTCAGTGTACCAATGAGTAAGGCATATACAGGTCCTAAATTGATGTATTCAGTATCTTCATAAGATCTGAACTTTTTTATATTTCTTTCTTTTATGTACTTTTCAGCCTGTGCTTGCTGAATTATAGATTTTATAAGATGGGGGTTTCCTCTTGCAGTTCTTGTCACTTCATTCTTTAGGAGTTTCTTTCTCACTGGATGAAGATCACCTGGAATGTATTTATCGATCAGGTATTCTGTCATTAAATTTGCAGAAGATTTGTCCAAGTTTGTCAAATCTATCTTTTCAAATGAACTGATGACAGGCCTTAATTTCTTTTCTTCTCTTATACCGCAAAATGTTGCAACTATTGTCGTTGTCTTTATTAGTTCAGTTAAGAATGGAACCATAGATGACGTCAAAGCATCGATATTGTCTATAATTACACAATAACGCTTGCTGTCTATTGATTTTATTATTATTTGCTGTAAATCATGAATTGACTTTGTCTTTACAGTCAAAGTCTCTTCTTCGGCATCAGATTGAATGTCGAATAAATCATCTGGAAATTCTATGTCTCTGTAATTGTATATTTGCTGAATCATATCGTGTATGAAAGAGGACTTAGTCAAAGATGCATCTGAAACAACAATCTTTGTATGATCTGTAAACTGGTTAAATAAGGCTTCACGAGGGGTTGAAGGCTTTTTAGATTGCAAATATGAATAAAATTCCCATGAATCTTTCAGCCTTTTTGCCAACCTTATGTCGTTGAACTCCCTGGAAATTAGACGAGGGGTGATATCTATTTTGTGGACTTTACCCTTGATAATGGATACAGCTTCTTCTACAAGTCTTGTCTTCCCTATACCCTTTTTACCAGTTATAAGTGTGTGCTTACCAATTAAAATGTTTACAATTAGCCTTTTTAACTCCAATGTCCTGCCGAAGAATTTTGGATCAGAAAACACACCTGTCATTTTTCACCCAAATAAACAATGAGGTATTCTTTGATGTTTGGTCCATTGATTTCCCTTATCTCTTTTATCGTTCCCTTTTGAGTTGCTGTAATTGTGGTCCTTGTCCTCAAATCTGAAATTTTAATTTGAAGCTCTTCAATTTTAAGATTTGTCGATTTAATCTGGTTTTCAATCTTCCTTTCCTGAAAATCCCTTTCTGATTTAAATTTCTCAATGAGTTCTTTTAGCTGAATTTGTTTGGAAACAATGTTTTCAATTGCTTTTGAAGGACGTGTGCCATTATTTACCTCTTTTTTTG
>Ga0078972_1009254_pt1 | contig 19625 bp, 28 predicted proteins | sample YelNatPaOPGAMG01_FD_67568 | JGI IMG/M metagenome (GOLD analysis project Ga0078972, IMG submission 67568) | Hot spring thermophilic microbial communities from Obsidian Pool, Yellowstone National Park, USA - OP-RAMG-01 (SPADES assembly) (version 2) | ecosystem: Environmental > Aquatic > Thermal...
AGCTGAAGAAGGTGCTCAACTACCTGGGGCTGAGGGCGGGTGAGGTGGGTTTCTCGGCGGGGCAGCTCCTCTCCCTCCTCAAGATGGTGGAGTCGGGGAGGATCTCCAGGGAGCAGGGGGAGCTCGTCCTAAGGGAGCTGGCGAGGAGGCCGGAGGATCCCGAGAAGATCCTCCTCAGGCTGGGCCTCTCCCCCCTGCGGGAGGGGGAGCTGGAGGAGCTGGTGGGAAGGGTGCTGGAGGAGAACCGGGAGGCCGTGAGGGATTACCTGGGGGGGAAGAAGGAGGCCCTGAACTTCCTGACGGGAAAGGTGGTAGGGGCCAGCGGGGGGAGGGCCGACCCCAGGGAGGTGGTGAGGATCCTCAGGGAGGGGCTGGAGGGGCTCCGTGGGAAGGATTAGAAGCCCCGGGGCGGTGCTGGCGGTCTGGTCCGCCTGCTTCGCGGGCATGGGGATCTCCGGCTGGCTGGGTGGGGGCAGCCTCGTCCTCTCCCTAGTAGGGGACTGGGTGGGCTACCTCCTTCCCCTCCTCCTGGTCCTTCACCTCACGAGGAGGAAGGGGTTCTGGTCCTCCGCAGGGGTGCGGAGGAGGGGTCTCCTCCCCGGCCTCACCTGGCTCTTCGCCCTCTTCCTGCTCTTCTCCATCCTGCTGGGGATCTACGGGGAGGCGGCGGCCAGGCTGGTGGGGAAGGACCCTGGGGAGGAGGTCTTCGAGAGGATGAGGGAGCAGTTCCCCCCCTGGTACTTCGCCTACTTCGCGCTGGCCTCCTTCTTCCCCGTGGCCCTGACGGAGGAGGTGGTGTTCAGGGGCTTCATCCTCAGGGAGCTCCTCCCCCTGGGGGCTGCCAGGGCCATCCTCCTGAGCTCGGCCATGCACTCCCTCTCCCACCTCTGGTACCTGGAGCTGGGCCTTCCGGGCCTCACCATGTTCGGCTCGGCCTTCCTCTTCTTCCTCTGGATGGGCACGGTCTACGCCAAAACCGGCAACCTGGTTCCCACCATCCTCATGCACGGCCTGAACAACGCCTCCCTCTCCCTGAGGTTCTTCTGGGGGGAGGAGGCTACCTCGGCCCTCTCCACCCTCCTCCTCTTCCTGGGCTGGTTCTCCCTCCTCCACCTCCTCCTCTCCAGGAGGGTGGGGAGGGAAAGGCCCCGGGAGGGTGGGGGGGAGGAGAGGGGGGTGTCCGGTGCGGAGGGAATAAGGAGGATGATGGAGAGGCTCGATGCCTTCAGGAGGGAGGGGAAGATCTCGGAGGAGGAGTGGAGGAGGCTGAAGGAGGTCTACAGGGAGAGGCTGAGGGAGCTGGGGGAGGGCGGGGGAGGGTGAGGCCTCAGCTCTCCTCCAGAAGGGTCCTCAGCAGGAGCTCCGGCCTGAACTCCACCAGGTCCCCGTACCCCTGCCCCGTTCCCAGGAAGAGGATGGGCTTGCCCGTAACGTAGGTGATGGAGAGGGCCGCCCCCCCTCGGGCGTCGGCATCCATCTTGCACAGGATGGAGCCGTCTATTCCCACCTCCTGGTTGAAGGACCTGGCCTGCTCCACGGCATCGTTTCCGGTGAGGGCATCACCCACGAAGATCCTGAGGTCTGGTTGGGTAACCCTCACGATCTTCCTCATCTCGTCCATCAGGTCCCGGTCGGTCTGCATCCTCCCCGCCGTGTCCACCAGCACCACCTGGAAGCCCCTGGCCCTGGCGTGGGAGATGGCGTCGTAGGCCACCGCGGCGGCGTCCGCCCCCTGCCTCTGCTTCACCAGCTCCACCCCCAGCCTCTTAGCGTGAATCTCCAGCTGCTCTATCCCCCCCGCCCTGAAGGTGTCCGAGGCCGCCAGCACCACCCTCAACCCCCTTTCCTGCAGGTACTTGGCCAGCTTGGCGATGGTGGTGGTCTTGCCCGTTCCGTTTATGCCGAAGAAGACCAGGACGGCGGGCTCCCCCCTCCCGTTCTTGGTCCTGATTCTCTCCAGCAGGTCCACCTTCTCCCCCGGCTCCAGGATTTCCCTAACGGCCTCCTCCAGCACGGCTTCCGCCACCTTCTTCGGATCCTCCCTCAGCCCCAGCTTCCTCCCCGTCAGCTTGCCCCTCACCCGGCTGAGGATCTCGTCCGCCACGGGCACGGCCACGTCGCTCTCCAGCAGGGAGACCTGCAGGTCCCAAAGGATGTCCTCCAGGTCGGAGGGGGAGAGCTCCACCCCCGCCGCCTTCTTCAGCACCCTCTTGACCTTAAGCTTGGGGGAGACCCTGGAGGGCCTCTTCTCGGGTTTCTCCTCCTCAGGAGGGGGAGCGGAGGCCTTCTCCTCCAGCTTCTTGGTGAGCTTCGCCTTTACCCTGCGGAGCTTTTCCCTAAGTTTTTCGAGCATCTCACCTTTCCCTGCTCTTGGAAAGGAGTTTTTCTATCTCCGGCCTGAGGGCCTCCATCCTCTGGGTGAGCTTGGCCATCTCCGCCCTCAGGTCCTGGACGGCCTTCCCCACCTCGGAGGATTTCTCCTCCAGGAACTTCAGGGCCTCCTCGGGGGTCCTCTCCACCACCACGTCCGCCCCCACCCCCGTCAGAACCTTCTCCAGGGGCATCAGCTTCGCCCTGACGAAGGAGCCGGAGCCTATGGGGGTGAGGATCTCCGCTCCCTCCGGAGCCTCCCTGAGCTTCTTTATGGCCTCCATGGTAAAGGAGAGCTCCGAGAGGGAGGCGTTGAGAAGGGCCACCTGTTTGCTCAGGGCCTCTATAAGGGCTCCCCCCCTGTTGAGCTCCAGGAGGGAACTCTCCAGCTCCTCCCGTTCCTCCTCCGTGAGTTCGGGCATCTTACCTCTTCCCGCGGCCCCCCTATATTAGTTTCCAGGGTTCCCGGACTTCAGCCCTCGGGGGAGCAGAGGGCCCTCTCCATCGCGCCCAGCTCCGCCCCCGTGGTGGGTACCCCCACCAGGAAGCCGCGGGAGTTGGCAGCCACACATATCCCCACGTACTTCTCCCCACCGCACGCCGTCCCCCTGAAAACCGGAACCTTCAGGGCCCCCCTCACCCTCTCCATCTCCTCCTCCGTGGCGTCGGGGTGGAGGAGGGCCCCCCGGCCGGTGGCCACGCCGGCGCTTCCCACCGTCTTCAGCCCCGAGATCGTTCCCCTCTCCAGGGGTATCCCCAGGGCGGAGCTCACCTCCTCCACCGCTCTAGGGGGGAGGGAGGGGCTGGCCAGTCCCCCCCTGTCGTTCACCAGCAGGAGGTTCCCCAGGGCGGTGAGCTTCCCCGGGATCCTGTGGACCTCCACCCCCTCCTCCCTCAGGCTCCTCTCCTCTTCCTCCCCCATCAGGTGGGGGGCCACGATGCCCCTGGAGTTCCCGGCCAGGAAGACCCCCAGGAGGGGGGAACCCATCACCTCCCCCCTGATCACGGGAACCCCCAGCTTCTCCTCCAGCTCCTCCTCGTCCAGCTTCACGTTCCGGGGGAAGAGGGCCACGGCGTCGGTGACGAGGCAGAAAATGCCGAGGTAGGGGATCCTCCCCAGGTTAAGGCGCAGGAAGGGCATCCCACCCTACTCCGCCGGGAAGACCTCCACCGAGCCGTCCTCCTTCTTCACGGCCCTTACCCTGACCCTGGAGGGGGGCTTCTTGGCCCCCCTGCTCCAGACCTTCCGGTTCAGGCTCTCGTCTATCTTCACCCTGTCCGTTTTCATGTGCCTTTCCAGGAAGCTCCTGATCAGATCCATGGCCTTGGCCGCCCTCCGGTACCTGGCCTTCTCCCGGACCTCCCGGAGCGGGATCACATATATCCTCTCTTCGGGCATGCCCCCTCCCTCAGGGTTTCAGCTTGGAGCGGTACCACCGCCTCCTCTTCACGCTGTCCCTGATCCTCCCCCTCGTCTTCATCACCGCCCAGATGGGGGCCCTCCTGGTCCTCCTTCCGGCCTTGTCCAGTTTCTTCTTCAGGGACAGGACTTTGTTCCGGCTCACTCAGACCCTCCTTATCCTGGTTTCCTTCCTCTTCTCCTGAAGCTTCTTCAGCAGCTCCCTCAGCTGGAGATCGGTAAGGGGGGCCCTCAGCCTTCCGGACTGGGCCAGCGCTATGAGCTCCAGCTCTAGGGCCTCCGCGAACTCCGGCTTCACCATCCTCAGGTTGGCCAGCCTGCTCCTGGCCTCGGGGGTGAGGATCTGTTGCAGGATGAGCCTCTTCTGGAGCTCCAGCTCCCTCCTCATTTCCTCCCTTTTTCTCTGCTCCTCCAGCTGGGCCTGCAGCTCCAGCATCTTCCTCCTCTTTATCTCCTCCAGCTCCTCCTCCTCTTCCATCCCTATCCTCCCTTCAGCTCCCCCGAAAGCCTCTCCAGGAACTCCGCCCCCTTCTTCGTGACCTTCCTCCCCTTCCTGTCCTTCTTCTCCACCAGCCCGGCCCTCTCCAGCTGCTGCAGGAGGGTTCTCAGGATCTTCCCCCCTCCCCTCCTGAAGTGCTCGGGGGCACTCCCCCTCTTCTTCCTTCCCCCGTAGCGGACGCGCAGCCTGGAGACCCCCACGGGGCCCTCCAGGTAGATTCTCCTGAGGAGGGAGGCCCCCCTTATGTACCACCAGTCCGGTTGCTCGGGTGGCCTCTCCTTGTGCACCCCCGTCTTCACGTACCTGCTCCACTCCGGGGGCTTCACCTCCTCCAGCTTCTTGAGCTCCTCGGCCGTCCTGGCTATGAGGAGATGGGGTGAAACCTCTCTAGCGGACATCTCTTCCGTCTCCCCTCCCGCGCTTATTAACCCTATCGCCCTTTCCCCCTCCGGAGGGGCACGCGCGTGAGGTGCCCGCACTCCAGACAGACCCTCACCACCCTCCCCGACCTCACCCTCACCCTGCAGGAGCTCCCCGGCCTCAGCAGGGTCCTGCACTTCCTGCAGAACCTCCCCCTGAGGTGGGGGGGGAGCCTCACCCGGTAACGGAGCTTGAGCCTCCAGGCCAGGTCCAGGTACCTCCTGGACAGGGCGCGGTCCTCGGGCCAGACCTCCTCGGCCAGCCGCACCAGCCTCTCTATTCTCTCCAGGGCCAGCGCCCTCTGGTTCTCCCTCACTTTCCCCCCAGCCTCCTCTCCTGGACTCCCTCCCTCTCCTCGTAGGAGAAGATCAGCCTGGCCACGATGGAGCTGGAGGGGAGGGGCTCGGGGTCCACGCACACCCTCTCCACGGGAAGGTCGCCGAAGTCGGAGAGGTAACCTCCCTCCGCGAAGCCCCCCACCACCGCACACACCTCCTCCCCCCGGTAGAGATCCCCCCAGAGCCTGGGCTCCCCGGAGGGGTCCATCACGAGGATCTCGGGGGCCCCCACCCTCCTCAGCAGCCCCACCAGGCTCTCCCTCCTCATCCTCAGCCTGCCTCCCTCCGTTTCCCCCCTGAGGAAGAGCTCCTCCATCAGCCCCACGAAGCGGTGGAAGGAGCGGGGGAGCCTGGTCTCCGGATCCACCTCTATCACCTCGTCGTTCCGGGTGTGGACGTAGATCCTCAGCAGACCCTCCCTGTTCAGGGGGGAGTCCAGGCCGAGGAGCAGGCAGCGGTGCACGAGGTCCGGTCTCCCCCTCCTGTGCCCGTCCTCCAGCCTGCGCAGGGCGGGGTAGAAGAGGCTGGAGTCCAGGAGGAGCTCGGTGGGCCTCCTCCCCCTCCTCCTGGCCCACCACCTCACCACCCGGTGGTCCGCTATCTCCGCTGGCACCCTCTCCAGCTCGCAGTCGGCCAGCACCAGGTGGAGCATCAGGTAGCTTTCTCCCCCCGCCAAAAAGCTTTTTAAAGACCTCCCTGAAGGGAGGAGGATAAGATGGACTTGGAAACGGTGCTGCTGCTGGTGAGCGGTCTGTACCTGCTGGTGATCTTCGCGGTGCTGGGGAGACTGGGGCTGAAGGGGGACCTCCCCAAGTTCGTGGCGGTGATGAGGGCCGCCGTGCCCGTGGGGATGGTCCTGGGCCTCGTCGACCTGATCGTCTTAGCCCTGAACCAGCTCTAGGGAAAGGCCTACCCTCACGGCAAAGTTTTATAGGAGAGCGGTGCGACTCTTCTTGCGTGAGGACCTCGGAGGAGTACAGGACCGCGCTCCGCCGGATGAAGAAGAATGTCTACATAGACGGCAAACTGGTGGAAAGGGACGACCCCCTCCTCCGGCCTTCCCTGAACATCCTCTCCAAGACCTTCGACCTGGCGGAGGATCCCAACTTCAAGGACCTGATGGTTACCAGATCCCACCTAGATGGCAGACCCATCAACCGCTTCACCCATATCAACCAGAGCGCCGAGGACCTCCTGAAGAAGCAGGAGCTGATAAGGAAGGCCTGCCACCTGACCGGGGGGTGCATCCAGAGGTGCATGGGATGCGACGCCATCAACGCCCTCTCCGTGATCACCTACGAGACGGACAAGGCCCACGGCACGGACTACCACCGCAGGTTCACGGAGTACCTGAAGTACTTCCAGAGGGAGGACCTCACGGGGGCCATGGCCCAGACGGACGTGAAGGGGGACAGGAGCCTGAGGCCCCACCAGCAGAAGGACCCCGATCTTTACGTGAGGGTGGTGGAAAGGAGGTCGGACGGGATCGTGGTCAGGGGGGCCAAGAACCACATCACCATGGCCGCCAACGCCGACGAAATCATCTGCGTTCCGACCAGGGCCATGGGGGAGGAGGACGGGGACTGGTCGGTGGCCTTCTCCCTGCCGGCAGACACGGAGGGGGTGAAGCTCATCACCCATGTGGCCAACGCCAGGCCCAGGGAGTACCTGAAGGCCCCCATGGGGGAGCTGGGGGCGGCGGACTCCTTCGTCATCTTCGACGATGTGTTCGTTCCCGAGGACAGGGTGTTCATGTGCGGTGAGTGGGAGTTCGCCGGCCTGCTGGCCCACGCCTCGGGGGGTCTTTTCCACAGGCACAGCTACTGCGGCTGCAAGCCCGCCCTCACGGACCTGGTGATGGGCTCCGTGGCCCTCACCGCCGACTACCAGGGCATTGCCAACAAGCCCCACGTGCGCTCCAGGCTGGCCGAGCTGGCCTGCGTGGCGGAGCTGGTCTACGCCGCGGGGATAGCGGCAGCGGTCAAGGGGGAGAAGCACGCCTCCGGGACCTTCCTCCCCAACATGACCTACGTGAACATGGGGAGGAGGCACGCCGGACTCAACGTGTACAAGGAGCTGGAGATCCTGACCGAGATAGCGGGTGGACTCCCCGCCACCCTTCCCTTCGAGGGGGACTTCCTCAACCCCGAGACGGGAAAGTACCTGGAGAAGTACCTCATGAGGAAGGCCGGGGTACCGGCGGAGAACATCCACAGATGCTTCCGCATGCTCTCCGACATGCTGGCCTCCTCCCTGGGTGGGGTGATGGCCATAGCGGGGGTGCACGGGGGAGGCTCCCCCATCATGGAGGAGATCCTCATCCTCCTCACCTACGACTTCGACTCCAAGAAGGAACTGGTGAAGTACCTGGCAGGGATAAAGGACTGAGAGGATGGGAGAGAGAGCGGAGGCCCTGGTCAGGATCCCCCTCGCCTTCGTCTACGGCATCATAGCCTGGGCCTGGGGGATCGTCACGGGCCTGGCGGTGATCGTCCACTGGTTCCACGCCCTCATCCTGGGGAGAAGGCACAGGGGCATGGCCGAGTTCACCAACCGCTTCATAGCCTACGTCTACGAGGTCTACCGCTACCTATACATGGTGACCAACGAGCGCCCCTGGCCCGTGGGGAAAAGCAGGAAACCTCCGCCCCATCCCGTGAGGATGGACTAGAGGCTACTTCTCCCTCCACCTAGAGCCATACCGGGCGATGGTCCAGAAGATCGCGGCTTCCAGGACGAGGGAGACCCAGGCCAGCCTCAGGAAGCCCCCGGAAAGGTGGATGAGCCCGGTCTCCTGCTGGAGGATGACCGCCCCGGCCCCCGTGGGGACCAGCAGGGAGAGGGGCCGGAGGTCGGGGGGCAGGAGGGTGGCGGAGTAGTAGAGGGGAGGGAGGACGCTGAAGAGGATGGAGAGGACGCCCACCAGGGGCCAGGCGTGCCTGGGCTCCCGGATGAAGGTGGAGAGGGTGAAGCCCAGGGAGGTGAAGGAGACCCAGACCAGCAGCAGGACGGTGACGAGCACGGGCACCTGGGAGAGGGAGAGGGGGCCGGAGAGGGGGGAGAGGGCTGCGAGCAGGAGGACCCCGGGCAGGGAGTAGAAGAGGCTGGAGAGGGCCAGCCCGAAGAGGTAGGCGGAGGGTGAAACGGGGGAGGCCACGAACATGTCCTGCACCTTGCAGATGGTCTTGAAGTACACCACATCCCCCAGCACCTCGATTCCCGTGTAGGCGAAGATGCTCAGGAAGCCGCCCAGGATGGCGAAGTCCACCAGTTCCTGGGAGTAGAGCCTGAGGAGGAAGAGGAGGGAGAGGGGGAACATCAGGTAGGAGAGGACCCAGAAGGGGGTGCGCCTGACGGGGATCACCCCGTTCAGCCAGCCCAGAACGAGCGAGGCCCTAAGCTGCCTGCGCAGACTCATCCTCTCCCCCCGCCAGCAGGAGGAAGAAGTCCTCCAGGTTCACGGGCCTGGACCTCACCCGGACCCCCTTCCCGGCGGCAGCCCTGGCCAGGCTTTCCGCCCCCCTCCTGTTCGTGTAGAGGAGGAGCGACCCTGCGTGCGGGAGGCACCTCCCGTAACGGCCCAGGTACTCGGTTCCGAGCCCCCCCTCCACCTCCACCCTGATCTCCGCCCCCACCCTGCGGACCAGGGCCCCCACCCCACCCCCCGCCAGGATCCTGCCCCGGTGGATGAGGAAGACCTCGTCGCTCAGGGCCTCGGCCTCCTCAATGTTCTGGGTGGTGAGGAAGATGGTCTTGCCCTCCCCGCGGAGCCTCCTCAGGAGCTTCCACACCTCCCCCCTGCTGGGCAGGTCAAGACCCGTGGTGGGCTCGTCCAGGAAGAGGACCTCGGCGTTCGTGGCGAGGGCCATGCCCAGCAGGAGCTTGCGCTGCATGCCCCCCGAGAGCTCGGAGGCCAGGGCCCGCTTCCTCCCCTCCAGCCCCACCACCCTCAGCACCTCCTCCGCCCTTTCTCTGGCCTCAGGGCCACCCATGCCCCTCATGAGCAGGTAGCCGTGCACGTGCTCCCACACGTTCAAAAAGCCCACGGGCTCCGCCTCCTGGGGGAGGCAGGCGATCCTCTCCCGGATTTTCTCCGGCTCCCTCACCACGTCGTGCCCCAGCACCCTGGCCCTGCCCGAGGTGGGCATCAGTTGGGTGGCCAGGATGCGCACCAGGGTGGTCTTGCCCGCCCCGTTCCTGCCCAGCAGGCCCACTATCCTCCCCCTGGGGACCCTCAGGGAGACGCGGTCTAGGGCGGTGACCCCGCTCCCGTATCTTTTGGAGAGGTTGAGGGCCTCCACCGCGTTCATCCCACTCCTTCCCCCACGGGGGTTAAATTTCTGAACCCATTAGAGATTCGAACCCTGAGGAGGGAAAGACTTGAGGGAGGAGGAGAGGAGAAAGAGCCTGGAGTGCAGCATCAAGGACGGGATGGCCTGGGCGGTGAATGAGGGGCTGGGGGTGTACTCCGTCCCCCCCTTCGCGGTGGCCCTGGGGGCCAGCGAGAAGCAAATAGGCGCCCTTACCTCCGTGCCCAACCTGGTCTCCAACCTCTCGCAGCTCGCCACACCCAAGCTCATGGAAAGGAAAAGCAGGAAGAAGTTGGTCACGGATTTCATCTTCTTCCAGGCCTTCACCTGGCTCCCCATGGCCCTGCTGGCCCTCTCGGTTTTCCTCTTCGGCATCAGAAACGCGGTCCTGCCCCTCTTCGTCATGATCTTCTACACCGGGTACCTCACCCTGGGCCTGCTGGTCCGCCCCGCCTGGTCCTCCTGGATGGGGGATCTGGTGCGGGAGGAGGAAAGGGGGCGCTTTTTCGGGAGGAGAAACAGGCTCACGGGGCTGGCCAACCTGACGGCGGTGCTGTTCGCGGGTTTTTTTCTCGATGCCTGGAAGGGAAGGGGCTACCTCTTTCTGGGGTTTGCCATCCTCTTCCTCCTGGCGATGATGGCCAGGCTGGTCTCGCGGCACTTCCTGCTCAGGCAGTACGAGCCCCCCTTCAAGGAGGAGAGGGGATACTACTTCGGCTTCCCCGAGTTCCTGAAGAAGATATGGAGGAGGGGGAGGAGGCCCAACCGGTTCGGCAGGTTCACCCTCTACGCTTCCCTCATGGCCTTCACGGTTAACCTGGCCGCCCCCTTCTTTGCGGTCTACATGCTCCGCTATCTCCACTTCAGCTACAGCGTTTACATGCTCATCGTCTTTGCTTCCTCCTTTGCCAGGCTGCTCAGCATGCCCTGGTGGGGAAAATTCTCGGACAGGTACGGAAGGCTGACGACCCTGAGGGCGGGGGGGCTCCTGATTCCCTGGGTGCCCCTCCTCTGGCTGCTCACGTCCAACCCCGTCCACCTCTTCACCATCGAGATGTTCAGCGGCTTTGCTTGGGCGGCCTTCGACCTGGCCTCCTTCGCCTTCGTTTACGATGTGGTTTCGAGGCAGAGGCTGGGTGTGTGCTTTTCCTACTTCAATGTCTTAAACGGCCTGGGCACCTTCGTGGGGGCTACGCTGGGAGGTTTTCTGGCGGAGCTGAACCTGGGCTTTCATCCCATCCTTTTCCTGTTCCTGCTTTCAGGCATCCTGCGGCTGATCGTTTCCCTGGTTCTCCTGCCCCATCTGAAGGAGATAAGGAGAGTGCCGGCGGAAAAATTGATGCACTTTGAGAGGAGCTTCATAAGGAGAAAGTTCCGGATTTGAAACCCTATGCCGGCGGTTGAGGCGGTCTCCCTTGTGGGTCAACACTTGCAGGGGGGATTCACTTCCCGGGTTTTAGTTTGGGGGTGGGTTGAACTAAGGAACCCCTAGCCCAGAAACCCGGATTGTGAACCCCGTAGAGTTAAAGGGAAAGAGAAAAAAAGAAAAAAGTGCTGGAGCTGCTTCCCGCCGGTCTGGCCGTCCTCACGGCATCGGTGGCGGTGTACACGGACGTCTGGAGGGACAGGATCATACCCGATGCCCTCACCCTGCCCATGATAGCGGTGGGAATCTCCTTCCACCTCCTGCTGGGCCTCTGGGAGGGGGACCTCTACCAGGCCCTTTCGGGAATCCTGGGTGCCTCCCTGGCCTTCTCCCTCTCCTACCTCCTCTGGTACCTGGGGGGATGGGCGGGCGGGGACGTGAAGCTCCTCACGTCCTTCGGGGCCCTCCTCCCCATCCACTCCCCTCCCTCCTCCGTTCCCCCCTACTCCGGCCTCCCCCTCTTCCCCCTCACCATCCTCTTCAACACCGTGATCCTCACCCTGCCCCTGCTGGCGGTCTACGCCCTCCTCTGCTACCTCAGGGGGGAGAACCCCTTCTACGAAAAGGTGAGGATCACGGAGCTCAGGGAGGGGATGATCCCCGCCGAGTACATCTACGAAAGGGGGGGTGAACTCCTGCGGGAGGAGGCCCTTCTTGGCCTGAAGCCCGCCCCCACGGGGGAGAGGTTCTTCACCCACCCCAGGAGGGCCGCCGGCCTGACCCGACCCCAGATAAGGGCGCTGAGGAGGCTGGTGGCGGAGGGTAGGCTGGAAAACCAACTGAAGGTGAAAAGGGGGATGCCCTTCGCCCCCTCCCTAGCGGCGGGCCTCCTTTCGGCCCTGCTCTACGGGGATCTCTACTGGGCCCTCATCCTGGGGCTGGGGAAGGTGCTCTAGCCTCAGGCTCCCCCTACCTCCACCTCCGCCCCCAGCCTCCTCCACTGGGAGAGGAAACCGGAATAGGAGGTGCGCAGAGCCCTGGGCCCATCCACCACCACCGTCTCCCCCTCCGCCGCCAGACCCGCCGCCACGAAGGCCGCCACCACCGCGTAGTCGTTCCCCCCCTTCACCCTGGCCCCCTTCAGCTTTCTTCCCCCCTCCACCACCACCCCCTCCCCCTCCCTGCTTACCCTCACCCCCATCTTCCTGAGGTTCTCCACCGTCAGGGAAAGGCGATCGGACTTCATCTCCCGGGCCCTGGAGAGCCCCCTGAAAACCGTCCTTCCCTCCGCCGCCGAGGCCAGAACGGCTGCGTAGGGGAAGAGCTCGGCCCTTCCCGAGAGGTCCAGCCTGGTCCCCCTCGGCTCCCCCCTCACCCTCCATCCCCCTCCGCCCCTCACCACTCCCACCCCCATCTCCTGCAGGAGCCGTAGGAAGGAGACACCCTCCCCCTCACCCTCCCCCTTAAACACCAGCCCGGAATCCGTGAGGAGGGAGGCCAGCACGAAGGGGGCCGCGGCGTAGAAGCTCGGGGGCACCGTAAGGGTCTGGGGCTTCAGCACCCCGGGAGAAATCCTGATCCTCTTTCCCCTCCCGGAGACCCTCGCCCCCGCCCTCCTCAGGATCTCCACCATCCTCCTCCCCTCTCCCTCCACCTCCGCCTCCACCCCCTCCCGCGTGAAGGGGGACACGAGGAGGAGGGGGAAGAGCTCGGGGGGCTCCACCCCCTCCACCCTACCCCCTTTCAGGCCCCTCCCGAAGACTATGAAAGGGGGGGTCCCGCCGGATCCCGTGGAGCTGAGATCCCCCCCCAGGGACCTGAACATCCTGAGGAGGGGAAGCATGGAGCGGCGACGGAGCTGGGCATCCCCCGTCACCACCAGAACCCTGGAGGAGAGGGAAGCTAGACCCACCAGCATTCCGAAGACCGTCCCCGAGTTGCCCGCCTCCATCGCGCTCCCCTTGGGCTCCACCCTCCCCCCCATCCCCCAGATGATCCACTCCCTCGAACCCCTGTTAAGGGTGGCCCCCAGCTTCTCCAGCTCCCGGAGGAGGGGAAGGCTATCCCTCACCGCCAGGGGCCTCCTCACCACGCTTTTCCCCTCCCCCAGGAAGGCCAGAACGGAAAGGAACTGAGTGTAAAGCTTGGAGGGCTGCAGCCTGACCTCCCCGGAAAGGGAGCCTCCCCCTTTCACCCGGAGCTCCATCCTCTCTGGGTAAGGGGAAGGGGAGGCCCTACTTGAGGATTTTGGTGATGGCCCTGGCCGCCGCCTCTATGTCCTTCATGGTCTTGGCCCCGGCACACACCCCTTTCCCCGAAACGAAGAGAAGGACCACCGCCTTGGGCTTCTCCAGCCTGAAGACCAGGCCCGGGAAGACCTCCGGTTCGTACTCGGTGTTCTCGTAGGTCCTGGAGATCTTCTCCAGGTCGAACTCCCTCTTGAAGTCGAAGGAGGCCACGATGTTCTGCACCTGAACCTTGGGCTCCGACTTTATCTTGGCCCCCGCCTTCTTCAGCTTCTGGGTGAGCTTCCTGATGGCCAGCTTGGCATCTCTCATGCTCCTGGCCCCCACGCAGTTCATCTTCCCGGAGGAGAAGATCAGGAAGGAGGCCGGGGGATCCTCCGACTTGTAGGCTATGCCCGGAAAGACCTCGGGATCGTACCTGGCGTTGTCCAGGACCTTCGCCAGCCTCTCCAAGTTGAAGGTGGCCCCCTCGTAGGCCACAGAAAGGACGATGTTCTGAATCTCTATGTCCACACCCGCTACCGGCATCCAAACAATTCTAAAGTTGCGGGGATTTAAAAGGTTGGGAAGGTGGCCGTGAGGAAGACCAAGTTTGGCTCCTTCGGGGTGGGGGAGATGCCCGAGGGTGCAGGCTCTGCGTCAGGGGGGCCAAGCTGGTGCTCTTCCTCACGGGGCTCTCGTCTTTGCTTCTACTGCTCCCTCTCCTCCGCCAACGAGCGTCCCATCTGCTCCTCCAGGGAGCTGCTGGAGGAGGCCGAGTTCATGGACGCCCTGGGGACGGGGATCACGGGGGGGGTCCCTCCCTCCGGTTCAGGAGGCCCCTGCGCTACCTGAGGGTGCTCAAGGAGGAGCTGGGACCGGGGCACCATGTCCACCTCTACTGCACGGAGCTCTCCAGGGAGAGGCTCAGGAGGCTGAAGGAGGAGGGCCTGGACGAGATAAGGTTCCACGTCTGGAGTCCCAAACCCGTGAGGAGCCGTGGAGGTGGGCTGAACTGCGGGGTGGAGCTGCCCTCCCTGCCGGGGAGCTTCCGCACCCTCACCAGGCTCCTGAAGGCCCTGGAGGGGGCGGGGTACTCCTTCGTAAACCTGAACGAGCTGGAGTTCTCCTAAACCAACGCCGAGGAGCTCAGGAGGAGGAGGGGCTTCAGGCTCAAAGCGGATACCTCGGTGGCCGTGAAGGGAAGTGAGGAGCTGGCCCTGAGGGTGCTGGGGTGGGCCTCCGAGAACACCAGGCTGAACCTCCACTACTGCCCCAGCCGACTGAAGGACGGGGTGCAGCTGAAGAACCGTCTGAAGAGGAGGGCGAGGAGGGTGGCCAGCCCTACGAGGCCCTCACCCCCGAGGGCCCGCTGGTAAAGGGGGTAATCACCGGATCCCCAGGGAGAGGCTGGAGGGGGGGAGGAGGAGGTACGGGATTCCCCCCGGAGCTGATCTCGGTGAACGGGAGAAAGAACAGGCTGGAGACCTCCCCGAGATGGCGAAAAAACTCTCGGAGGTGGAGGGGGGCTGAGGTTCTTCTGGGTGGGGAGCCATCCCACCTTTGAGGGGGTGGAGGTCACCGTGATCCCCCTCCCCTACGCTCCTCCGCGGAACGGGAAAGAATTCGCTGAGCGGCTAGGGGCCCTTGGGAGTCTCCTTGACCGCGGCCTCGCTCCTGGCCAGGACGATGTCCCCTATGGCGAGCACGTTGGAGAAGGGCAGGGACAAGATGCTGTTTCCCTTCTTTCCCAGGGCCAGACCCACCACCCTTCCCTCCTCGTCGTTCAAAAGCACGTCCCAGACGGAACCCACGTACTTCGCCTTGTCGTTGTAGATCTTGAGCCCCTGAAGCTTGGAGAGCCTCAGCATCGCTGATTCTGGGAGGTGCTCGATATAAACCTGACGGAGCCTCCGATGGGGTTAAGAAAGAAAAGGGGGAGGAAAATCTGGATGCGCCGCCCTTATGTCATCATGAACGCAGCCATGACCCTTGATGGGAAGATCGCCACCAGGGGGGGTGACAGCAGGATCTCCTGCCCCGAGGACCTGGACAGGCTGCATAGGCTCAGGGCGGAGGTGGACGCCATCATGGTGGGGGCCGGCACCGTCCTCTCGGACGATCCCTCCCTGACCGTGAGGAGGGCCAGGGGGAGGAACCCGCTGAGGGTGGTGGTGGACGGGAGGGCCAGGACCCCACCCACCGCCAGGGTCTTGGACGGCTCCTCCAGTACGCTGGTGGTGGTCTCGGGGAGGGCTCCTAAGAGAAGGGTGGAGGAGCTGAGGAGAAAGGGGGCGGAGGTGATGGAGGGGGGAAGGGGGGAGGTGGACCTTCCCCGCCTGCTGGAGGAGCTGGGAAGGAGGGGTATAAGGAAGATCCTTCTGGAGGGGGGATCCACCCTAAACTGGAACATGCTCTCCCTAGGACTGGTGGACGAGGTGAGGGTGGCCGTCTCCCCCAGGATCGTGGGAGGGGAGAGGGCCAAGACGCTGGTGGGGGGAAAGGGTTTCGGGAAGGTGGGGGAGGGGATAGAGCTGGAGCTTGAGGGGGTATCTAGGGTGGGTGGGGATCTCCTCCTCCTCTACAGGGTGAAGGGCCCGAGAAAACGGCCCTGAGGCCCGACCTTCCCAAGGCTTTAAAGGGGGCTCTCCTAAGAAAAAAGATGCTGGCCTACATCCTCATCACGGCGGCCATAGGAAAGGTACAGGCGGTGATGAAGGAGCTTAAGAAGGTCCCGGGGATCAAGTCGGCCCACGTGGTCACCGGACCCTACGACATCATAGCCTTCGTGGAAACCAAGGATCTGGCCTCCCTGAGCAACACCGTGATAAAGGGCATTCACAGGCTGAAGGGAGTGGTGGACACCAACACGGCCATCGTGGTGGAGCTCTAGCCTCCCTGGAGCAAAAACTCTAGAATTAGGCGGTTCACCAGCTCCGGCTCCTCGTTCTGAACCCAGTGCCCGCAGTTCTCCAGGTAGACCGCCCTGTAGGGCCCCTCCACGAAACCCTCCGCCCTGCTCACCCCCACGGTCAGGAAGGCATCCTCCTTTCCCCATATCACCAGGGTGGGCGCCTTCACCCTGGGCAGCTGCCTGAGGGGGCTGTCAGGACCGTTGGCCCGGTAGTAGTTGATGCCCGCCCTCAGGGCCCCGGGCTTGGACCAGGCCTCCACGAACCTCTCCAGATCCTCCTCGGTGAAGGCGGGCTTCACCGCCGTGCCCCTGAGCACCTCCCTGAGCACGGCGCAGCCGTCCGCCCTCAGGAACTCCTCCGGCGCCTCCTCCCTCCTGAAGAAGGAAATGTACCAGCTCTTCTTGGACTGCTCCGGGGAGAGCCTTCCCGCCATCAGGGAGGGGTGGGGTGCGTTGAGGATCACCAGCTTCTCCATCAGCTCGGGATGGAGGGCGGCGAAGGTCCAGGCGATCACCCCTCCCCAGTCGTGCCCCACCACCGCCCCCCTCCCTCCCCCCAGCTCCCTGACCAGCCCGGCCACATCCTCCACCAGCACCTCCAGCCTGTAGTTCTCCTCCCCCTCAGGCTTGTCGCTCTCGTTGTACCCCCTGAGATCGGGGGCCACGGCCCTGAAGTGCCTGCCCAGCGCGGGTAGCTGGTGCCTCCAGGAGTACCAGAACTCCGGGAAGCCGTGCAGCAGGAGCACCAGCTTCCCCTTCCCCTCACCCACGCAGTGCAGCCTCACCCCGTTGGTCTCCACGAAGAAGTGCTCCATCTAGCCACCCGGGAAGAAGGGGGGAGGGAGCCTGGGGGGGATGGGATATTTCATCAGCCTCTGCTCCTTCATCCCCTCGAGCAGGGGGCGAAGCTTGGAGGCCGGCAGGGTGAAGATTACCTCCGTCTCTTGGGTGGCGGCGAAGACCCTGTCCCCACCTCCGGGGATGGCCAGGTCGTACTTCCCCTGCCTGTAGGACCTGAGGACGCTGCCGCAGGAGGCCATCATGCCCGCCAGCCTCACCTCCACCCTCCTCCCCTGCTCGCATACCGCCCCCTGAATCAGCCTCATCATCTGGGCGGAGTTTCCGTACACCATCACCACATCGGGATGCACCTTGGTGCGGGTGAGGGGAGAGACCACCACTCTCTCCACGCCCTCGGGACGGAGCTCCTGCAGCTCCCCAAGCAATCCCTCCGCCGCCTCCCTGTTCCTGACATATCCGGCGGCCTGAAAGAACTCCAACACCACCTCCCTCTCCCCGGGCCACCCCAGTAGCAAACTAGCCGCTGGGCACCCGCTCTCCCCCGGTCCCAGCCCCACGGTCCACCCGTAGGTGCGGGAGAGGGCGAAGAGCTGGCAGAGGGAGAGCTTCTCCTCGGGTGATCTCACGCCCTCCGGAGCCTCACCCTTCCTCAGGAAGGCCACGGCCAGCGGATAGGTGGCCGGCCTGAGCCTCTCCTCCAGCTCCCTGCCCAGGGACCTGACCTCCTCCAGCTCCATTCTTCCTTCCTCCGGATGGTAGCCCCGCCCGGATTCGAACCGGGGTCGCGAGGTCCAGAGCCTCGCAGGATTGACCGTTGGGCCCGCTTGGGTCTACCCCACGGGGCTACCTTTCCTTATCCCGATTCCCCCCTCAAAAGCTTATCTAACACTGGTAGCCCCGCCCGGATTCGAACCGGGGTCAGCGGCTCCAAAGGCCGCCATGCTTGACCGTTGTGCTCCTCTCGGATCTACACCACGGGGCTACCTATGATTCTTTCTCCCGCCGATTATTTCTATTTCCCCCCAGGCCTCCGGATCCACCTCCCTCTCCACCCTGCCCCTCCTCAGCAGGAGGGCCCGGTCGCAGAGCCCCATCAGCTCCAGATCGTGACCGGCCATCACCAGGGTGCGCCCCCTCTTCAACCTCCTCAGAAGGGAGAGGAACTCCCTTCTGGCCCAGGGATCCAGGCCCAGCGTGGGCTCGTCCAGCACCAGAAGCTGGGGCTCCATGGAGAGGATGGTGGCTATGGCCACCCTCTTCTTCTCCCCGTAGCTCAGGTGGTGGGGACTCCTCCTCTCCAGACCCTCCGCCCCCACCGCCCGCAGGGCCTCCCTCACCCTTCTCCTCACCTCCCTCTCCCCCAGCCCCAGGTGCAGGGGGCCGAAGGCCACGTCCTCCAAGACGGTGGGCATGAAGAGCTGGTCGTCGGGGTCCTGAAACACCAGCCCCACCCTCCTCCTGATCTCCCCCACCCCGTTCCTGGTGTCCATCCCCAGCACCCTCACCTCCCCCCTCTGGGGAAGAAGCAGGCCGTTCAGGTGGAGCAGGAGGGTGGACTTGCCCGAGCCGTTGGGACCCATTAGGTAGACGCTCTCCCCCTCCTCCACCTCCAGGTTCACCCCCCTGAGGGCCGCCGTCCCGTCCGGGTAGGTGTAGCGGAGCCCCCTTATCTCCACCGCCTTCACACCATCACCGCCGGAAGGAGGAGGAGGGGGAAGAAGAGGGAGAGGAAGAGGAGGTCGGTCCCCCCCATCCTGAGCTCGCGCATCACCCTGATCCTCCCCTCAAAGCCCCTGGCGCGCATGGCCTGGTAGATCCTCTCCCCCCTCTCGTAGCTCCGGAGGAAGACGGAGCCCACCATGTTTCCCACCACCCTCATCCTCTCCAGCCTTCCCATCCTCCACGCCCTGGCCTCCCTGGATCTGCCCATCCTCTCGAACTCGTCCACTATCAGGTAAAGGTATCGGTACATGAAGGAGAGGAGGGTGGTGAAGAGTTGGGGAAGGCCGAGGGACTGGAGGCCCCGCAGGAGGCGGGTGAAGGGGGTGGTGGAAACGAGCAGCCCCATGGCCAGAACGGAGAGCCAGGCCTTCCAGAGGACGTTCAGGAAGATGAGGAGGGCGGAATGCGTGACGTGAAAGGGCCCCAGGCTGTAAGAGCCCCCGCTTCCCCCCAGGAAGGGCAGGCCCACCGCCAGGAGGCCCACGAAGGGAAGGACCACCGTGGACCTCCTCAGGAGGAAGAGCGGGGGAACCCTGGACAGGAGCACCAGGGAGAGGAGGAACAGGGTGTAGAAGAGGAGGCGGTGGGGGGGAAGGGGGGGGGTGAGGACCACCACCACCACGAAGGAGAGAAGAGACAGGATCTTGACCCTGGGATCGAGGGAGTGGAGGGGGCTCCTCCGGTCGCTGTACTGGTCCAGGAAGTGGTGCTTCATCTTTTCCTCAGCACCCTGGCCCAGAGGAGGGTGAGGAGGAGGATGAGGAGCACCCCCAGCACGCCCGCCAGGGAGGTGGAGAGGGCTCCTCCCAGCCCCGGAAGGGAGTAGTCGGGGAAGGGAGAGGAGAAGAGCTCCTTCGCCTTCTCGGCAAAGCCGTGGTCCTCCGCCACCCTCTCCAGACCGTCGGGCAGGGGGGAGGCGAAGAGGGAGAGGAGACCCGCCATGAGGAGGCAGACCACCAGTCCCACCGTCCACCACCTGAGCCTCATCCCCTCACCTACAGCTTGGGAAGCTCCAGCAGGTCGGGCCTCGACCTGGAGACCATGCCCACCACGGCCACCGTCACCACGGCCTCCACTACCCCTATCACCGCGTGGTACCCCACCATGGCCGGGAGGGCCACGCTCAGTGGGGAGGTGCCCGAGGCGGCCAGCTCCAGGGAGCAGGCCACGGAGGCCAGCACGATCGCCACCCAGGCCGCCGCCCCCGCCCCCACCCCCCTCCCCCCCCTCCCCCCCCCCA
>Ga0078972_1009255_pt1 | contig 19625 bp, 18 predicted proteins | sample YelNatPaOPGAMG01_FD_67568 | JGI IMG/M metagenome (GOLD analysis project Ga0078972, IMG submission 67568) | Hot spring thermophilic microbial communities from Obsidian Pool, Yellowstone National Park, USA - OP-RAMG-01 (SPADES assembly) (version 2) | ecosystem: Environmental > Aquatic > Thermal...
AAATATTTAAGCGAATTGACCAAAACTTCATTTAAACCTCAATATAAACCTTTGCCAATAGGAGAGCAAAAAAGAAGCTGTTTAGATTATTCTCGAGCTAAACAAGAATTAAAATGGATGCCTAAATTTCCTTTAGAAATTAGTCTTAGAGAGACTATTGATTGGTTTCAAAATCAATATTAATATGAAAAGCCAATCTTCAAAAAATAGAATAGTTCAGTTTTGGGACAATAAACCTTGTGGAACATTTGGTATTATACCCGAGAATGTTACTTTAGATTATTTTCTTAAAATTAAAGAGAGGCGGTATAAATTAGAACCATTTATTAAACAAATAGTTCAATTTGAAAAATGCCAAGATAAAAAAGTTTTAGAGGTGGGCTGTGGCATAGGGATAGACGGAATGGAGTTTGCTAAAAATGGCAGTGATTATACTGGAGTTGATATTTCTGAAAAGTCTCTTGAATTAGCCAAGACTTATTTCGCTTTAAATGAGCAAAAAGTAAATTTATTAGTGGCCGATGCTGAGAATCTACCTTTTGAAAATAATACTTTTGATTTAGTTTATTCTTGGGGAGTGTTACATCATACTCCTAATACCAAAAAAGCAATTGAAGAGATATATCGAGTGTTAAAACCAGAAGGGAAAATAACTGTTATGCTTTATAATAAATATTCTATGGTAGGACTTCAGCTGTATATTAGATACGGATTTTTAAGAGGAAATCTCAGAGCTAACCTAAATGATTTATATGCTTTTCATCATGAAAGTCCGGGTACCAAAGCTTTTACTGATAAAGAGGCGAAAGATTTATTTTCTCGATTTAGAGAGTTGAAAATAAGTAATATAGTCACACCTTATGATCTTCGTATCGCCAGAAATATTTTTTTACCTAAGATATTTCAGTTAGTCATACCTTCTAAATTAGGATTTTTTAAAATAATCCAAGCCGAAAAATAATTATAAATCTATATTTCATGATTATGACTTTCTATATTATCTTTTACCCTTAATTGATTTTTTAGGTGAAAAAGATTAAGATAGGATATAAAATTAATTTAATAAAATATGAGGAAATCGGATAAACATTTAATAATAGGGAAGGGAGAAGTGGGGCAAGCGCTTTATAATGTATTAAAACGTCATTATGAAGTATATATAAGAGACAAAAATGATGATTTGAATGGAGAGTTCAGCGTATTACATATTTGCTATCCTCCTATTAAAGGTTTTATAAATATTACAAAAAATTATATTAAAAAATATAATCCTAAGTTAGTCATAATTCATTCTACGATTCCTCTCGGTTATACAGAAAAAATTGGTCCCATTGCGGTGCATAGTCCAATAAGGGGCAAACATCCTCATTTAGAGAAGGGTATAAAGACTTTTGTTAAGTATTTCGGAGGGAAAAAAGCTAAAGAGGCTGCCCGTTATTTCTCTAAAATAGGTATCAAAACAAAAGTATTTAAGAATTCAAAGACAACTGAATTATTAAAAATTTTGGATACCACTTATTACGGTTGGAATATTGTTTTTGCTAAAGAAGTTAAAAGAATATGTGACAAATTAAATCTGAATTTCAAAGAAGTTTATACTATTCCTAATCAAGATTATAATGAGGGATATAAAAAACTTGGAATGTCTAATGTTATTAGACCAGTACTAAAACCTATGAAAGGGAAAATAGGCGGTCATTGTGTTATTCCAAATTTAAACTTACTCCAAGATTGGCTCACAGCTCTCATAAAAAAGAGAAACAAAATTTATTAGTAGTGAGCAGTTAGGGAAGAGGGTTTACCCCATTAAATAATTATGAAATAAATTTAACGGGGTTTACTTTCTTTTTAAAAAGTGGTATTATTTCCAATAATCATAAAAAAGTATTATTAAAAGAAATGACCATTAATGATTTAAAAAATAAGGCCAGGGATTATCCTTTATTTAAGTTAGAGGACGTTTTTAAGTGGTTTCCTCAAGCTAAGAGGAAGACTACTTTAAATCAGTTAAGAGATTGGTCAAAATTAGGCTATCTTCAAAGGTTAAAAAGAGGAATTTATAAACTCTCTGATTTTGAAATTGAAGAGCCTTTTATAATAGCTAATTTTATTTATAGCCCTTCCTATATTAGTTTAGAGACAGCTTTGAATTATTACAGTTTAATACCTGATATTCCTTTTCAAACAACCTCGATTACTACTTTAAAAACTAATAGTTTTGAGATTGAGAATTATGGCATATTTTCTTATTCTCATCTTAAGCCCGATTTATTTTTTGGTTATGAAACTGTTAAAGGAGATAAGCAATATGTTTATAATATTGCTTTTCCTGAAAAAGCGTTATTCGATTATCTTTACTTGAGTTCAAAAAGAATGAAATTATCCGAGAGTTTTATTGAGGGATTAAGGCTTAGTATTCCCACTAATTTTGATTGGAAAAAAATAAGGAAATGGCTAAAATTTGCTCATTTGAATAAGGAGTTTAATTTAATGGTTGAAAAACTAATTCAAAAATATGCCTAAAAAATTTTTATTAGAGGATATAGAAAAAGAAGGGAAAAGATTAGGAATTCCTGTTTTTTATAAAAGAGCGCTGATTAGAGAATACCTTCAGACAAGAATTGTTTATTGCCTTTACGATTTAAAAGATAGTAGAAAGCTATCATTTATTGGCGGAACCAGTTTAAGATTATTACGAGGTTTAGATAGATTTTCTGAGGATTTAGATTTTGATAATTTAGGTTTGGGTTTTAATCAAATTAAAAAGCTGTTTGAGAAAGTAGTATCTTATCTTCAAAGAGATGGTTTTTTAATAGAATTTGGATTTAGAAAGACTGATGATTCGGGAATAGGAGAAATTAAATTCATTGGTTTACTACAGGAATTAGGGATTAGTAAGCATCCTCAAGAGAAGTTGGTGATTAGGATTAACTATACCACTCCCTCTATTAAACCTCTTTTAGAAACCGTAATTCTTAGTAGATTTGGATTTATTCAGAGTATAGTGACTAATCAGGAGAGCTTTTTATTAGCTCAGAAAATAAATGCTATTCTTAAAAGAAAAGATTTGCAGCCCAGAGATTTTTATGATGTAGTTTGGTTTGCTTCCAAAAATATTCCAGTTTCTTCTTTATTATTTAAAATGACAGAAATTAAAAATAAATCAGAAATTTTTAAAAAACTTGAAGAAAGATATCGTCAATTAGAGAGGAAAAAGAAGGTGTTTAAAAAGAGGTTAATTACTTTTTTGATTCATAAGGAAAATATTAAATATTTAGATCTGTTTCCAAAAGTAATAAGTAAATTAATAAATAATCTTTAATATGACTTTCTATATTATCCTTTATCTTATTTTAACAATTTCTGGGTTGGTTTTGATGAAAAGTGGCTTAGCCCAAACTCAATTAGGCGGTTTGACTGAGTTAATTAGAAATTTAATTAATTTTAAATTTTTATTAAGCCACTGGAAATTTGTTTTAGGGATGATTTGCTATGCTGCTAGTTTTTTAACTTGGATGTTTTTACTCTCTAAAAAAGAGCTTTCTTTAATTTATCCTTTAACAGTTTCTGTTGTTTATGTCGCAATTATGATCTCTTCGGTTGTTTTCTTTAAGGAGCAGTTTACTTTATATAAAATCATTGGCGTCGTTTTAATTGGCTTAGGCATTCTTTTTTTGATAAAATAGAAGTAATGAAAGAAAAAAATTTTTTAAAACATTTTTTAGTAAAGTTTCTCACAACTGGATTTTTTGTTAGTTATTTAATTCCTTTTTTGCCATCTTTATGGGGCGTGATTTTAGGAGTGATTTTAGTTTATTTAACTTCTTCTTGGTTTTTAATATTTAGAATTTTCTTATTTTTAATTATTACTCTTTTAGCAATTCCTCTATCAACTGAGGCGGAGAAAATTTTAAATAAAGGAAAAGATCCACAAGTAGTAATAATTGATGAAGTTTCAGCAATGTTGCTTTTAGGACTCTTTTTTGATTTTTTTAAAAATATTTATATTTTTAATTTTAAAACTCCTTTCTTTTTAATAATAATTGCTATTTTTGGAATTTTTGACGGTTTTGAGCCACTTTTTATTAAAAGAATTGAAAAACTCAATGGCGGTTGGGGAATAGTGTTGGATGATTTAGTAGCCGGATTATATACAACAATAACATTGTTAATAATTTTGTATGTTTTTCAAATTCATTAAGCAATTTGGTAAAGTCTTATTAATTTTAATAGTTATCGTTGTTTTTGTTTTTTATTTAAAATTTCTTTTTAAACCATATTGCTTAAAATTGGGCTATACTTTATGTGCAGCTATTGGCGAAGATTTTTTTGCTTTGTACCAAGCTGCTTATAATTTTTTCCACAATATTTTTATTTATGGGGAGCACGCTAATTTAAATTTAGTTACTCCCTATTTTATGCCTTTTAAGTATTTCCCGATTTCACCTTTAATAATAGGTTGGCTATTTTTAATTTTTTTTCCTAAAGCAGAATCTGCTTATCATGGTTATTTGGTTTTTGTAATATTGTTTTATTTTTTAGGTTTTTGGTCAATTTATTTAATAGCTAAAAAATTCAAAACTGATAATTTAACCAAAATACTCGCATTTTTTCTTTGGTTTACTTTTTTTCCAATTTTATCTGATTTAAGAATGGGGCAGTACAATCTTATTAGTTCTTTATTTTTTCTTTTTTCTTTAAATTTTCTTGTATTTTCTAAAGAAATATTAAGCGCTTTAATGTGGTTAATTTCGCTTATTTTTAAGCCAATAGCTTTATTGAATATTTTTTACTATTTAAAAACGAGAAACAAAATAGCAATTTTAGGATTTATTATTCTTTTTATAGTTTTTACTGGAGGATATTTACTTTATTATCAATTATATTACTCGTCGGCTATTAGGGATTTTATTCATTTAATTTTACTTGGTGGAAATAGGGTGGGTTGGCAGATTCATTATCCTGATAATTTTTCCGTTAATACTTTATTAGGAGAATTATTTTACGATAAAAGTAGAATTCTTTTTTCTTTAATAAGTAAAACTTATGTTTTTCTTCTCTTTTTATTGTTTCTTGTTATTAGTTTGAAGATTAAGCTTAGAAGAGAGGTGAAAATAGATTTATATTATTCTCTTTATGCTTTTGCTACAATGATTATGTATCATAAAGAAGTTTGGGAAAGTTGGCTTTCTTGTTGGGTGATAATCGTTGCTGTTTTATTAATCCTAGCGGCTAATTATAAAGAAAAGATATTTATATTTCTTAATGGTTCAATTTTAGGTACGCCGAGTTTGTTTTATTTTTATGAAATGAATAAAACAAATTTATTGAGATGTTTAGTGATCAGTGGAAAAGTTATCCCCCAGCTTTTAATTTACAGCTACTTAGTTTATAAACTTTATGCTTTAATAAGAGAACAATCGGTAAAACTTAATTCTTAATTCTTAATTCTAAATTCCTAATTCTAAACTCATGCTTAATATTACTTTTTCACGTTTTAAAAAAGCCTTGCTTCAGCCAGGAGCTGCTATTTTATATCTAAAGAATTATTTAAAAGGAGAATGGTTGCGTTTTTACTTAACCCATCCCTTCTTATTTATTTTCTACGATCGTAGAAAAAAAATAAATTTTGAGAAATTATCAGAAGGAATTTTTTTTACTGATAATAAAGAGTTTTTGGAAGAAATTTCCAATCAAGATTTTATTATTAAAACTGCTAATCGGATTTTAAATAATGAATTTGGTTTTTTAGGAATAAAGCCAAAGATTTTAAAAGAAATTAATTGGCAAGAGGATATTAAATCTAATCATTGTTGGTCTAATGATTTTTATTTAGATTTAAGAGAAAGTTTAGTAAAAGATTATAATAAAGGCTGGGACATTAAAAATGTTTGGGAATTGTCTCGCTTTCATTATTTGATTCCTTTAGCTTTAGCTTTTTATAAAACAGGCGAGGAAAAATATTTAATTAAATGGCAGGAATTAATTGAAAGTTGGTTTAAAAATAATCCTCTTTATTACGGTCCTAATTGGTTAATTGCCATGGAAGTAGCAATTAGGGCTTGCAACTGGATTTTATCTTTTGAAATTATAAACTCGAAACTTGTAACTTGTAATTTGAAACTCAAGCAAGGATTTTTAGAAGATTTTCTTTCTTCTCTTTTTGAGCATGGGAGATTTATTTTTAATAATTTAGAATATGCTCCTTTACGTTCAAATCACTATTTATCAGATATTATTGGCTTAATCTATTTAGGGGTGTTTTTTAAAAATTATAAATTTGGAAAACGTTGGTTGAAATTTGGAATTAAAGAATTAGAAAAAGAAATAAAATATCAAGTTTACGAAGACGGAGTTGATTATGAGCTTTCGATTTCTTACCACCGCTATAAATTAGAACTATTTTTATGGGCAGCCTGGCTTTATAAATTAAAAGAAGAAGAAATTAAAAAATTAATAAACAAATCATTAAGTAATCAATTTTGGAGAAAACTTCAAAAAATGATTGATTTTAGTTTAGCTTATCTAAAGCCAAATGGTTTTGCTCCGCAAATAGGGGATAGCGACAATTCAAGACTTTTTCTTATTTTTGAAGATTTCTACAATTGGGAGTCAAGAAATCACTTTGCTTTAAAAAAATTAGCCAAAAAAGTATTAGGAGAAAAAATAATAGAAAAAAAAGAAAAATTAGTAAACTTTTATCAAGACTCTGGCTTTTTAATAATTAAAGATAAAGATTTTTATTTTATTTTTGGTAGAAAAGAAGCCTGCTATAAAAAAGGAGGCAGTCACACCCACAATGATATTTTAAGTTTTGAGTTAAATATAAACAGTGAAGATATTATTATTGATCCTGGAACTTATGTTTATAGTTCTGACATAAAAGAACGAAACAGATTTCGTTCAACAAGAGCCCATAATGTTTGTTTTATAAATAATGAAGAGCAAAACCCTATTTTAAAAGATCCTTTTTATTATCCTCAGTTAAATAATCTAAAAAATATCAGTTATAAAGAAAATAAAAACGAGATTTATATTTTATCAGAATTTAAAAACTATCAGAGAAAGTTTGTTATTAATATTAAAGAAAAAAGTTTGTTGATTAAAGATAGAATTTATCTTGATAAAGGAGAACTAGAGTGGAACTTTCATTTAAGTGAAAATATAAAAGTTTGGCTAAAGAAAGAAAATACTTTAAAAAAAGAAATTATTTTAATAGGAGAAAAAGGGAGTTATTTATTTACTGCTCCTTTAGAATTAAATTGTGTTATAATAGAAGATGAAATTTCTCCCTCTTATGGTGTAAAAATTCCTTCAAAAACTGTTAGATTTAGCGGTTTTTTGATTAAAGATAAAGAGTTTGAATTTAAAATAGAAGCAATAAAGTAAATTTTTAATTTTCAATTTACAATTTTCATTGAATTTACAATTTCATAATTTTCAAACATTTAAAAATTTAATCATTGAAAATTTATTGTAAATTGAAAATTGTAAATTGGTAATTGTATGAGAATTCTTCTTTATACTCAATATTTTTCTCCAGAAACTAATGCGCCAGCAAATCGTTGGGATTATTTTACTAATTATTTAAAAAATAAAGGGCATGAAATTACTGTTTTAACTTCTTATCCTAATCATCCTCAGAGAAAAATTTTTCAAGGTTATAAAAATAGATTTAGAACGATAGAAAATAAAGACGGTATTAAAATTATTCGTTGCTATACTTATATTTCTCCTTCAGTAAAATTTATTCCTCGTTTATTAAATTATCTATCATTTTCTTTTTCCAGTTATTTAAACAGTTTATCTTTAAAAAGATTTGATCTAATAATAGTTTCAATTCCGCCGATTTTTGTTGGTTTCACTGGTTTAAAAATTGCCAAAAGATTAAAAGTCCCTTTAGTTTTAGATTTAAGAGATTTATGGCCTGAAGCAGCAGAAGAGACCGGTTATCTAAAAAAAGGTTCTTTGTATTATTACACTCTAAATAAGGCGCGAAATTTATATCAAAAAGCAACGGTAATTTTAGTTAATTCTCCTGCTTTAAAAGAAGATTTAATTTGTTCTTATGGTATTTCTTCTAACAAAATTTTTTATATTCCTAATGGCGCTGATTTAGAGTTTTTTAGAAATGATTACGATACTAAAGAAATTGAAGAAAAATATAACCTAAAAAATAAATTTGTAGTTTTATATACTGGGATTATTGGTTTTGCCCAAGGAATAGAAACAATTATTAAAACCGCTAATTTATTAAAAGAAAAAAATGAAATAGTTTTTTTAATTGTTGGCAGTGGACCAAAAGAAGAAGAGATAAAGAATTTAGTAAAAGAATTAAGATTAACCAATGTTATTTTAACTGGACAAAGACCAAGAGAAGAAATGCCCTATTTTGTTTCAAGAGCTGATGTTTGTTTAGCAACTTATAAAAATTCTCCTGTTTTTAAAAAGAACATTCCTTCAAAAATTTTCGATTATATGGCAAGTGGCAAACCGATAATTGTAAATTTAGAAGGAGAGGCAAGCGAAATTATTCTATCTGCCCAAGCAGGACTGCTATCTTTGCCAGAAGACCCAGAATCCTTAAAAGAAGCAATTTTAAAAATTTATGAAAGCCCAATCTTAAAAGAAAAAATGGGAGAATCTGCTTTAATTTATGCTCGTCAATATTATGATAAAAAAGTAATTTCAGAAAACTTAGAAGAGATTCTAAATTATGTTTCTAAGATATAAAAAAAGAATATTGATAGTTCTTTTAGGAGATTTATTCTGTTTTTATTTTTCTTTATTTTTAGCGCTTTTTATCAGATATGGCTATAATTTTGTTAAAATAAGCTATTTTAATTCTTTAATTCATTTTAGTATTGTTTTCTTAATTTGGATTTTACTTTTTACTATCAGCCGCTTATACGAATTTCCTTATTTAGAAAATAAAAAAGAGTTTTATTTTTTAGCTTTAAAGCTTTTTTTAGTTGGCAGCATATTTTCAACCATTTTATTTTTTATCTTTACCCCAAGATTTATTCCAAAGTTAGTTTTAATTTTAACGATTTTTTTCTCCTTGATTTTGCTTTTTATCTGGCGGACTTTTGTTAATTGGCTTTTAAAGGAAAGAAAAAGAAAAGTCATTATCATTTCAAAAGCAAAAGAAGTAGAAGAAGTTGAAGAATTTATTAAAAATCATCCTGCTTTTGGTTTAGAAATTATTGGAGTTTTTAAAGAATTTAATTATCAAATAATTGAAGAGAAACTAAAAGAAGTTAATAAAAGCAAAATAATTTATCTTATTGTAGATGAAAAAGACTTTAAAGAAGTTAAAGAGGGTGTAAAAAATTTAAATCGAAAATTATCATTTTTAAAATTTGAGGAGTTTTACGAAAGGTTAACTGGAAAAGTTGCTTTATCTTTAATTGATGAAGAATGGTTTGAAAAAATTTATTTTAGAAAAAATTATAAAATATACGATTTTTTAAAAAGAACATCTGATTTTATTGGGGGAATTATTCTTTTTATTGTTTCTTTGCCTTTATGGCCAATAATTTCAATTTTAATTAAAATAGATTCTAAAGGACCAGTTTTATATAAATCAAAAAGAATAGGGAAAAGTGAAAAAGAGTTCTTAATTTATAAATTTCGGACAATGATAAAAGATGCCTCAAAAATTGGCCCTTCTTGGACATTAAAAAATGATAAAAGAATTACCAGAATTGGAAAAATTTTAAGATACACTCATTTAGATGAAGTGCCCCAAGTTTTAAATATCATTAAAGGAGACACTTCTTTTGTTGGACCAAGACCAGAAGAAAAAGATTTAGTTGAGTTATTTAAAAAAGAAATTCCTTTTTATAAGTATCGGATGTTAATCAAACCAGGCATTATCGGCTGGGCGCAAATAAATTATTCTCATGGCGCCTCAATAGAAGATGCAATCGAGAAATTAAAGTATGATTTTTATTATTTGAAATATCGTTCTTTATCTTTTGACTTTTTAATTGCTATCAAAGCTTGGCGGATTCCTTTTGAAATAAAAACTCATTGAGCTTGAGGTTGTAAGATAAAATTATATTCCCTTATTTGAGAATTTTAATAATTACTTGACTTTTTGAAATTTTGGGAGTATAATATAAAGCGAAGTGAGTGCTTGATGAGGAAAGATTTTTCTTTCATCATCGCTCCTTTTGTCAGCCCGGCCGCAAGGCCGGGTTTTTTGTTTTCAACCCTTGCTTTTTAGCTTGACTTGATTTAAAATGAAATTGGGGCCCGGAGGCTGAGCACTCACTTCATTTTGACAAAGGAGTTAACCCCTTTTGGGCCCCGCTTTTTATAAAGTTTATTTATGAAGATGTTAGAGGGGGTAAAAAAAGGAGTATTATTAAAGAACTACTCAACAATTAAAATTGGGGGCAGAGCTAAGTTTTTTAAAGAAGTTAAAAACCTCAAGGAATTAAAAGAGGCGATAAAATGGGCAAAAATTAATAATTTGCCTTTTTTTATTTTAGGAAATGGCTCTAATGTTTTATTTCCTGATAATGGGTTTAAAGGGTTAGTGATTAAAACAAAAAATGAAAAAGTGATAAAAATAAAAAAGAATTCTTTAGTTTTAGGGGCTGGTTATCTTTTAAATAATTTAGTTCAATTATCAATTAAAAAAGGTTATAAAAATTTCGAGTGGTTAAATGGGATTCCGGGAACGATTGGAGGAGCGGTTTATGGCAATGCTGGCGCTTTTGGATTTGAAATGAAAGATATTGTTTTAAAAGTAAAAACAATTAACCCAGAAAATTTAAAAGAAAAAATTTATTTAAATAAAGATTGTCAGTTTAGTTACCGAGAAAGTATTTTTAAAAAAAATAAAGAAATAATTTGGGAAGTTGAAGTGATAAAAAAGAAGGGAAACAAAAAAGAAATCAAAGAGAAAAGTTTTAATTATTTAAAAACAAGAATAAACAAGAATATGTTTTCTTATCCCTCTTTAGGAAGTATTTTTAAAAATGTTTTGATTTTAGAAACTCCCTATAAAAAGTTTTTTAATCCCGAAAAAGAAGAAGTAATTATTAAAGGGGAAAAAGTTAAAGCTTTACAGGGAAAAGTTTCGGCTGGTTGGTTTATTGAAAAATGTAAACTTAAAGGGAAAGTTAAAGGGGGAGCAAAGATTAGTGATTTTCATGCTAACATTATTATTAATTTCAAAAATGCAAAAGCAAAAGATGTTTTATATCTTATTAATTTGATAAAGAAAAAAGTTTTTCAAGTTTTTAAAATTAAACTTAAAGAAGAAATTGTAATTTTAAAAAATTTTAGTGAGTTATACCCAAAAAACACTTGACAAGGATTTTAGATAGATTAAAATTAAAGTAGGAAAGATTTGTTTCAAAAAAATTTATTTATTTAAAAAAAATTTTTGAAAAAATCTTTTCAAAAAAATCAAGCAGGGAAGTTTGATTAGTTCAAAAAAATTTTTTAAAAAAATTTTTTTGAACGGTCGACTGCTTGAGAAATAACTTTAATACTAACATGGCTAAGAAAAAAGCAAAGAAAGCAAAGAAAGCCAAGAAAGGAGGGAAAAAGAGGAAATAATCTTACTTTTTTAACTCCTTTCGGCTTTTACAACCCTCTTTAATCAAAGGGGGTTGTTTTTTAAGATATTTTAAGGTAAAATTCAGTATATGCTTTTTATAAAAATTAGTGTATTAAAAACAAATCTTTTGCCCCAACAGAAAGAGTTAATTGAAAAGAAAATAAGACAACTGGAAAAATATTGCCGTTATTTTAGAAGGAATTTAAATTTGGACATTAGTATTGAAAAAGCGAATAGTTTAGAAACAAAAAATGTTTATACTGCTGAGGCAAGACTTTATATTCCCGGAAATGATATTTATAGTAAAGTTGAGGCATCATCAATAGAGGAATTGGCAGATTCTTTAAAAGACAATTTAAAAAGATTAATTATAGAACATAAAAAAACAAGAGAAAGCTTTTTCAGAAGAACTGCCAGAAAATTTAAAGAAAAACTTTTTTGGCATCGCCTGAAGTAAATTATATTTTTATTATGTCTTTATTCTCTTTATTTTTTCCTTCTGTTAGCGAATCCTATCTTAAAAAAAAGCAGAAAGTTTTAAAAGAAATAAATAATCTTGAAGAAAAAGTTAAAAAACTCTCTCAACAAGAGTTTATTTTAAAAATTCAGAAGCATAAAGAAGAGATTATTAAGAACGGGAATTTCTCTTTGGAAAACATTATTGAGGTTTTTGCTTTAACTCGCGAAGCTGCTTTAAGAACATTAGGTCAACGCCATTTCGATGTTCAAATTTTAGGAGGATTGGCATTAGCTGAAGGAAAGATTGTTGAAATGAAAACTGGTGAAGGAAAAACATTAGTTGCCACTCTTCCAGCAGTACTTAATTCTTTATTTAATAAAGGGGTACATATTGTAACAGTCAATGATTATTTGGCAAAAAGGGATACAGTGTGGATGGGACAGATCTATCACTATTTAGGTTTATCAGTTGGCTGCATTACTCAAGAGGGTTCTTTTTTATATGATCCAGAATATAAATTAGAAAATTTAGAAGAAAAAGAAGAAATTGATAAAGAAAGAGATAAATTAGGCTCTTTTAAGGTTTTTAAAGAATTCTTAAGACCAGTAGAAAAAAAGGAAGCTTATTTAGCTGATATTACTTATGGAACAAATAGCGAGTTTGGCTTTGATTATTTACGGGATCATTTAGTTAATGATTTAAATGAAAAAGTTCAGAGAACCCATTTTTTTGCTTTAGTAGATGAGGTTGATAGCATTTTAATTGATGAAGCAAGAACGCCGTTAATTATTTCAATGCCAGATGAAGAAGCCTCAAGCCTATATTTAAAATTTGCCCAAATAGCCAAAGAATTAGAAGAGGGAAAAGATTATACGGCAGATGATAAAGATAAATCAATTGCTTTAACTGAAGAAGGCCTTAATCGTTTAGAAAAAATATTTAATTTTAATATTTTTGACGAAAGAGGCTGGGTCTATGTTCATTATTTAGAAAATGCTTTAAAAGCGTATCGGCATTATTTAAAAGATAGGGATTATCTTGTCAAAGATGGAAAGGTGATTATTGTTGATGAATTCACTGGAAGATTATTACCTGATAGACGTTATTCAGGGGGCTTACATCAGGCATTAGAGGCAAAAGAAAGAGTGCCTATTCAAAAAGAATCAAGAACTGTGGCAACAATTACTTTTCAGAATTATTTTAGAATGTACGAGAAATTAGCAGGGATGACCGGGACTGCTTATACTTCTTCCGAAGAGTTTAAAAAAGTTTATGGTTTAGAAGTTATTGTTATTCCGACAAACAAACCAATGATTAGGCGCGATTTGCCAGATAGGATTTATAAAACAAAAGAAGCAAAATTAAAGGCGATTGTTAAAGAAGTAATTGAAAGGAATAAATTAGGCCAGCCGATTTTAATCGGCACTCCTTCAGTTGAAAAAAATGAAGAATTAGCAAAATATTTAAAAAGAGCAGGTTTAAATTTTCAAATTCTTAATGCAAAAAATCATGAAAAAGAAGGAGAAATTATTGCCCAAGCTGGTAGATTAAAAGCAATTACTTTAGCAACTAATTTAGCTGGTCGTGGGGTTGATATTATTTTAGGAGGCAATCCCCCAATTGAAGAAGAAAGAAAAAAAGTAATTGAATTAGGCGGCCTTCATGTCATTGGGACTGAAAGACATGAAGCAAGAAGAATTGATAATCAATTAAGGGGTCGAGCTGGCAGGCAAGGAGATCCTGGCTCTTCTCAGTTTTTTCTTTCTTTAGAAGATGATTTAGTTAAAATTTTCGCCCCTTCTTATTTAAAGAGTTTAATGGAAAAGATGGGTTGGCCAGAGGATCAGCCAATAGAGCACCCAATGGTTTCCAAAGCAATTGAATCAGCCCAGGCGAAGATTGAGGGTTATTATTTTGATATTAGAAAGCATGTTTTAGAATATGATGATGTTATTAACAAACAAAGAATTGCGTTTTATAATTTAAGAGATAATATCTTAAAAGATTTTAGCGAAGGAAAGTTAGAGGAAAGAGTGAGAGGAGTTTTTAAAGAACTCAGTGAAGAATTTCCAGAAAAAGACTTTAATGAAAAAATTTCTCAAGGAATCCCTAAAGAAAATCTTTTAAACATTTTTAAGGTTTTTGCTTTAAATATTTTAGATACAATGTGGATAACTCATTTGGAAAAATTAGATTCTTTAAGGGACTCAGCTGCTTTGAGGGCTTATGGCGGTCACGATCCTTTGATAGAATATAAAAAAGAGAGTTATTTTTTCTTTAAAGAGTTAGAGTATAAATTTAAAGAATTTTGGATATTAAATATTAAAAAAATTTTAAAAGCAGAAATTAAGTCAAAATAGAATTATGTATGAAGTGAAAGTCCAAAATTTTTCAGGTCCATTAGATTTACTTTTAAAGTTAGTAGAAAAAAGAAATTTAGAAATTACCGAGATTTCTTTAGCTCAAATTACTCAGGACTATTTGAATCATCTTCAAAATGAGGCGCTTGTTCCTCCTGAGGAATTGGCTGAATTTTTAGTAGTGGCGGCGACCTTACTTCTTATTAAATCTAAATCTTTACTGCCAACGTTAGAATTAACCCCTGAAGAAGAAACTGAAATTTTAGATTTAGAAAAGAAATTAGAAATCTATAAATTTTTTCAAGAAAGAGGAAAGGATATTTTAGAAATTTTTAAAAAAAAGAATTTTCTTTTTAGTCGAGAACCGTGGTTAGAAGAAAAAACTGTTTTTTCGCCTCCTAAAAATTTTACCACCCAAGATCTTTTGAAAGCCTTTAATAGAGTTATTGAAAATTTTGAACCTGAAAGCAATTTAGAAGAAAGAAAAATTCAAAAAATAGTTAGTCTAAAAGAAAGAATAAAAGAACTGCTTTTAAGATTAACTAAAGGTAAAACCTTTTCTTTTGAAGAGTTAATTGAGGATAAAGAGAAAAGAATAGAATTGATTGTAACTTTTTTAGCAATTCTCCATTTAGCCAAAGAGGGGGTTATTGAAATTTCTCAAAATAAAAATTTTGAAAAAATATGGATCAAGAGTCTTTAATTACTTTAATTGAAGGTTTACTTTTTTCTTCAGGAGAACCTTTGTCTTTAAAGGAATTATCTCAGCTATTTGAGGAAAAAGAGGAAAATATTAAGGAAGCTTTACTCTCTTTGCAGAAAAATTTAGAAGAAAATAAAAGGGGAATAAAGCTAATTAGTAAAGGAGAGGAGTGGTTAATGACTACTAGCGAAAAAGTAAGTCCCTATCTTTTAAAATTAAAAAAAGAAATTTTTGAAGGAGATTTGTCTTCAGCTTCCCAAGAGGTATTGGCAATTGTTGCCTATAAAGGGCCAATCAGCCGGGCAAAAATTAATGAAATTAGAGGAGTCGATTCTTCTTATACTTTGCATCAATTGCTTTTAAGGGGTTTAATAGAAAGAAAGCCAGACCCAAAAAGATTAAATGCCTTTTTATATGAAATTTCTTTTGAATTTTTAAAATATTTGGGAATAAAAAATGTTAATGAACTCCCTTATTATGAAGAAAATAAAGAAAAAATCTCAAACGAACCATCCACTTAAAAAGTTTTTTTTCTTTGTTATTTTATTTATTGGCATTTTCTTAATTGGCTATGGAAAATTTTTAAATATTTATGAAGGGGTTCCTTTTGATAAAAATAATAAAGAGTTAGTTAAATTAGATAGCCTAACTTTTGAAATCCCGCCGCTAAATGAAAATATTTCTGCTTTTTCTTATTTAGTAGGAGAATTGAATAACCAAAAAATATTAATTAAAAAAAATGAAGACTTTCATTTATTTCCAGCCTCAATTACTAAATTAATGACTGCGATTGTTGCGATTGATAACCTCTCACTGGATGAAGAAGTAACAATTAATGATTATATGGTTTCTGCTGAAGGAGAGGAAGGGGGATTAGTTAGCGGAGAAAAAATAAAAGTTCAAGATTTGTTAAAAATATTACTAATTACTTCTTCAAATGATGCTGCCGTTGCCTTAGAGGAAACGCTAAATAAAAAAGGGTTTGTTTTTTTAAATTTAATTGAAGAGAAATTAAAAAAGTTAAAAATGAACGATACGGTCTTTTTTGACTCAACAGGCTTGGATAGAAAAGGAAATTTTACGACTGCTAAAGATTTATTTTTATTAGCTCAAGAAATTTATAAAAACTATCCTTTAATAGGAGAAATTACCAGAGAAAAAGAAACAGAAGTTTTCTCAGTTGATAAAAAAATAAGGCACTTTTTAAAAAATACCAATAACTTGGTTTTTGAAATAGACAATTTGTGGTTAGGGAAAACAGGCTCTACTCCAGAAGCCAAGGATTGCCTTATTACTATTTTTGAGTTTACTTCTCCTTTTAAAAATGATAAAATACCTATAGTGATTATTGTTTTAAATTCAAATGATCGTTTTAAAGATACCTTAAAGCTTTATCAATTTGTAGAAAACATTTTAAATCAAACTCCAATTAAAGAAACCTAAAATTATGGATTCTAATTCTTTAGCCTTTAATTTAGTGAGAATTATTTTACTAGGAGTTTTTACGTCTTTTTTGACTATTATTTTAACTCCTTTGTGGACAAATATTTTATATAAATACCGCCTCGGAAAGCATATTCGGGAAGATAAAAATGCGCCGATATTTATGAGTCTTCATCAGAAAAAAGAAGGGACACCGACAATGGGCGGTGTTTTAATTTGGGGAGGAGTTTTAATTGTCACCTATCTTTTTTTCTTTTTAAACAAATTTTTAGATGGTTTTTGGGGTCAAATAAATTTTGTAAATAGGGCTCAAACTTGGTTAGTTTTGGCTTCGATGACTGGCGCGGCAATTATTGGTTTAATTGATGATTTAATGGGTGTTTTTAGAATTGGTCCGAAAGGTGGTGGTTTAAGAATGAGAGATAAAATTATTGTCTATACTTTAATTGCCTTAATTGGCGGCTTATGGTTTACTCAAAAATTAGGTTATGACTCTATTCATTTTCCTTTAGTAGGAGATATTAAACTAGGAGGTTTTTATTTATTGTTTTTTGTTTTTATTTTAGTGGCGGCTACTTTTTCTGCCAATGAAACTGATGGATTAGATGGATTACTCGCAGGCACAGCGCTTGTTACTTTAAGTTGTTTACTGGTAATTGCTTTTATAAAAGGAAAATATGATTTAGCAGCTTTTATTGGTACTTTTATTGGCGCTTTAATTGCTTTTTTGTGGTTTAATATTTATCCAGCAAGATTTTTTATGGGAGATACCGGGGCGGTGGCAATTGGGATTATAGTTGGCGTAATCTCAATGCTTTTAGATACTTCCTTATATTTACCATTTTTTGCTTTTATTTGGGTAGTTGAATCTTTATCTGTTATCATTCAAAAAACCTATAAAAAAATAAAAAAGAAAAAACTTTTTCTTTCAACTCCAATTCATCATCATTTTGAAGCCAAAGGTTGGCCTGAGACAAAAGTCACCATGCGCTTTTGGATTATTAGTGGCGTCTTTGCTCTCTTAGGGCTTGCTCTTTATTTTCTTGATATTTTTTTGTTATAATAGATTATAAGTTATGGCAATAGATTATCAAAAAAAATTAGCAGAGTTAATGATATTAGCAGCTCAGCAAGGAGCCTCTGATTTGCATTTATCTATCGGCAGACACCCGACTGTCAGAATTGATGGTAATTTAGTACCTGTTTCTAATGAGCCAATTTTAACTCCTGAAATGCTTGCTGGGTTAGTGGCAGTTCTTTTAACACCAGAGCAACAGGAAAAATTAATAAATGAAAAAGAAATTGATTTTGCTTTTTCTTATGAGGATAAAGTCCGCTTTAGGGTTAATGTTTATTTTCAAAGAGGATATTTGTCTGCTGCCTTGCGTTTAATTCCTTATCATATAAGAACACTTGAAGAGTTAAATTTACCACCGATTCTTCATGAAATTTCTAAATATAACCAGGGATTCTTTTTAGTAGTCGGTCCGGCTGGCCATGGAAAAACAACGACAATGGCAGCAATTGTTGATGAGATTAATCATAAAAGAATGGATCATATTATTACTATTGAAGATCCAATTGAGTATACCTATATTCAAGATAGAGCTTTAATTGACCAAAGAGAAGTAGGGAATGATACTATTTCTTTTCATCGAGGACTACGTTCGGTTTTACGTCAGGATCCTGATGTGATTGTGATAGGAGAGATGCGCGACCCTGAATCAATGGCAATTGCTTTAACTGCTGCAGAAACTGGTCATTTAGTTTTATCAACCTTACACACTAATTCTGCTAGTCAAACCATTGATAGAATAATTGATAGTTTTCCTTCAGACCAACAGAACCAAATCCGCGCCCAATTATCAACTACTTTAATAGGGATTGTTTCCCAAAGGTTGCTTCCAAGAATTCAAGGGGGAAGAATTCCTGCTTGTGAAATTATGTTTGCTAATGCTGCTATTAAAAATTTAATTAGAGAAAAGAAAACTTATCAAATAGATTTAGTAATTGAAACTTCCTCACAAGAAGGAATGGTTTCTTTAAATCGGTCACTCGTAGAATTAGTAAGAAGAAGAGAAATTTCTTTAGAGGTAGCGGAGACATATTCTTTAAATCCTACAGAGCTAAGACAACTCTTAGGATAAAGGGCTTGATGTTAATTTTCAATTATCAATTTTCAATGAAATAATTTACAAACACAAATTAAAGTTATAAGTTTGAAAATTAGAAATTGAGACATTTATTGAAAATTGTAAATTAGAAATTGTAAATTTTAACAACATTGGTATGAAATTTAATTATAAAGCGAAGGACAAATTGGGCAATTTAAAAAAGGGAATAGTTGAGGCGCGATCTTTGGAGATGGCAGTAAAAGTACTTCAAAGTTATGATTTGATAGTGTTAGATATAGTACCTGAAAGAAGGGCTACTTTTTTAGATTTTATTTTTGGTAAAAAAACCCAAATTTCACGAAAGGATCTTTCTGTATTTTTTAGACAATTTGCTACTTTAATTAGTAGCGAAGTTCCGCTGGTAGAGTCTTTAAAAGCCCTAATTAACCAAACACCCTCTCCTCAAATTAGAGATTTAATTTATGAACTAATATTCGATTTAGATGCGGGTTTGCCTTTATCTCGGGCGATTGAAAGAAGGCCCGATGTGTTTGGGGAATTTTATTCCGAGATGATAAAGTCTGGAGAAATTTCTGGGAGATTATCAGAGACAATTGAATATTTAGCTGATTATGCAGAGCATGAGTATGATTTAATTAATAAAGCTCGTTCCTCAGCCACTTATCCACTTTTTCTTTTTACAACTTTTATAGTAATTGGGGTAGTTATTTCCATTGCTTTAACTCCTCAACTGGCAGCGATTTTCGAAGAATTTGGAAAAGAGCCGCCACTCGGAACTAAGGCTTTGATTTTTTTTGGAGATTTTTTAACTAAATGGGGGCTTTTAGTATTAGTTATTATAGGAGGATTGATTTGGCTATTATTTAATTATAGCCGTTCTCTTGAGGGGAAAAGGATGTTCGGAATTTATATCTTAAAAATTCCTATTATTGGGTCTATTTATCGC
>Ga0078972_1009257_pt1 | contig 19623 bp, 22 predicted proteins | sample YelNatPaOPGAMG01_FD_67568 | JGI IMG/M metagenome (GOLD analysis project Ga0078972, IMG submission 67568) | Hot spring thermophilic microbial communities from Obsidian Pool, Yellowstone National Park, USA - OP-RAMG-01 (SPADES assembly) (version 2) | ecosystem: Environmental > Aquatic > Thermal...
GCGGAACCATATCAGCGACTGGCGGCTCTTCGGGTTCGTTCGGCTCACTCGTTGGCGGAATAACAAAATCATTTGCGTTTAATTTTGCTTCAATTCTTTTAACAATTTCAAGAATTTCTTTTAAAGTGTCTTTATCTTTATTCTCTTTCCTTATTAAATTGAAGTAAGTATATTTATCACTTTGATATTTTGAATTTTCGTCATATTCTACCTCAACCACATCACCCTCCTTATACTCCGAACCCTTGCCCCAGCCAGTAAAACCGTAGTTCTTATACATTAGGGTGAACTTATTAGCTGGACCATTTTTGGTTTGAACTGTATTCCTAAAAATTTTTTCTACTTTTATTTTGGTTTTTTTCATTTTTTTGTTTTATTTTAACGACCTTTTTAATACTTTAATACCATGTCATATGCTTCTCCGCTATCCATTCCAATCCATCGTTTTCTTCAATTTCATATTCAACATCCGCTGGAATTTTTACTATTTTAAGCTCGGCATAAGGACCATTCGCCTTCTTACCCAACCCTTTAACCACCCTAATAACCAACGGATTTTCTCTATCATATCGAGTCCAAACATCCCAATACCTTTGAGTCGCCCCACTCTCTTTATAATCCCAATACATTTTATCATTCCACTCATCTTCTCCAATTGGGGTAAGCTCGTTATCAAAAATAACCCTTCCTTCATTATTTGGATTTTTAATAATTTTCCCTGTTTTTGGACTCCGTTTTTCTGGAATATACTTTCTAACTGGAACCCCTAATTTAATTAACTCTTCATAAGCCTCATCACTCAAACCAAATCCACCATAACAAGTATTTATTACAACCTCTTTATATTTTTTATTTTTTTTCATAATATTTTGTTATTTTTTCTCGACTTGCAAATTATTCAATATCTCTTATTTCTTGTTCTCCATTTGCCACTCATAAATTCTCTTTGCGGCTAAAAATGTCTTAAAGTTTTCTTCGTGATTTGTTGTTTCTATTACTTCAAACGGAGGAATTCCTTCTTCGGGAATTTCTTTGTAAAGCCTCAAAACTAAATTATGCGTGAACTTATTGCCAGTTTCTTCTTCTAAAGCTTTTTGATATGCAACTGTCTGAAGAAACATTTCCGGATAAACGGAGTTTCCTGTCTTAAAGTCAATGATTGTTGGCTTACCATTAACTGTCGCTACCGCATCACAAGTCCCAGCATATTTATATTTTATCGAGTAGATTTTTCTCTCGCTCTCTAAAAACTTAACCTTGTTTTGTTCTGTCCATTTAAGAAATGCCTCAATAGCGTTTTTCATTTCTGGATTAACCGGCATTTCTGGTAATGGTTTTTTTTCTAAGCCCGCCTTCAAAAACTGTTCCAACCACCCGTGAATCATTGTTCCGATATCAGCTGCTTTGTTTTTAGATTCAACGTGAGCAGAACGAATAGCATCAGTTATTTGTTTTATTAAAACCTCATCAAGAACCATTCCAGGTTTTGCGAATTCAGTAAACTTTTGAGCCCCAGCATTTGCTGCCCAATAAACAAGACCTGGCTTTGATATAACGTTTGTAATTGAAGTTACTCCATAAACCACCTCATCATTAACCTTATAAGTGTGTTTACCCTCATCAAAAACTAATTTTATTTTACCGTTGTAAAGTGAATAAATTTTTTCCATGTTTTTATTTATTTAATGACCTTTCGATGAAAGATATTAATTCCGAAAATGCCTTTAATAATAATATCTTTTTATTCTCATCAATAACTTTCTCCATCTTTCCGCAGTTAGAAACCGAATATGAATATAAATCGCTGTATTTATCTAATATTTTTTCAACTGCTTTAATTGATTTTTTGTTCATAGTTTTTAATAACTAGGGTGTCGTTGTGGTGATTTTTATATGTCGTTAATCAATATACTACATAAATAAATCATCAAACCCCGAGCACCCTAGTTTTCTCTGATTCCTGGGACGGACACCGTTGCCGATAACCGCCCCAAGAATGCAACCGTGTTTTAGAACTCGACCATCTCATCTGCTGGCTCGACCTTTACATCTTCGATACTTTCGTCGATTAACTGATGTCTTTTTTCGTACTCGTCTGGTTCGTGTCTTTTAATTCTTTCTCTTAATAAGTCTTCTGCTTCCTTAACGCTTTCAGCTTCTATCTCATATATTTTTTTAAGAACCTGTATAATTTCGAATGTATATTGTTTTTTCATAGTTTTATTTTAGTGCCAGTAAACGGCGAATAAAATGAATAAAACTTCAATAGCAACAATACTAATTGCTGCTAATATCTCGCCGATAATGTGAACAACTGGACTGTCGACCTTTTCGTATACTATTCCATTTTCTGTTATTTTTTTTATTTTCATTTTTTTATTTTATTTCTCGACCTTTACTATTATTATATTTTTTTACTTTTTTGTGTCAACTAAGTTATCCACAGGCTGCTTCAAGGCTTGTTCTGAAACTTCTTTTAAAGCCTGACGATAGTAATAATAAGCAAGCTGCCTATTTGGCATTCCTAACTTTTCAGCAATTTCCGAAAAAGCTAAATTTGCTTCGTCTCTTAAGACCTTTACAACTAACTTATCAAATTTTGGTTTTCTACCTCTTATATTTTTTCTCATATCATTAATTATATTACTTATTTTTTACAAAGTCAAAGTTATCTTCTTCTTTCTTCTCGAGCTGCTTCCTCTTGAGCTATTGTTCTAACCTCCGGAGAAAGCATTCTCATTTTATCACTTAATAATTTAGCAAACATACTTGATTTGCCTTCTACTTCTTTTCTTGCTTCTTCAATGGTTCTACCAAGTTTCACTAACTCATTTATCTCTTCTTTAGAAGATTTATCTTCTACTACGCTTGCATACATATTCCAGTTAAGGACTATACCGTTTTCAAATATTGTTGGCTTTCCGGACTCTCTGCCTTTAATAACTTTATCAATCTCATTAAGTTTAATTTTAATGTTTCCGTCTTTGTTGGAACAAACTAATAAAAGCATTATTTTATAAACTCTGTTTTTTTAATCGACCTTTGAAGCTCTTTAATCTTGGCTAAAATTTTATCAAGATTCCGCAACAATTCTGACGGCTTAAATGCTTTATAATCTTTAGAAATATAAGGCATAACATTTAAACGGGGAAGAAATTGAGTAATCAGAATCTCAAGTTTATCGTCGGGCATTCTTTTTAAAAGCTCTGAAGCCGCTTTTCTCTCTGTTTTATTGGCGAACCAATCCTTATAAGATAATGGACTTACATGTTTAAAGAGATTAATAACTCTTGATATATCTTCCGCAGTTGCGGAGGCAACTGCTATATTATTACTGATATTATTATTGATTGATATATTGTTTGTGCTGTTAGTTTTGGCTAACACCCCCTGTTTGTCTAGACTAACACCCTGTAAGTTTTGGCTAACACCCTCCAAAATATCTTCTGAATCAACACTTTCTGAGTTAATATCTTTATTGATGTCTTTATTTATGTCTTTATTAAACTCTAACTCTTTTATTTTAGCAGTTAGTCTTATATACATTGACATATCTGGAGCCCTAAAGACTTTGATATATCCACTTTTCTCAATTTTTTTAATCCTTTCACTAATGCTTGCTTTTTGCTTAATTCCTAATAATGGCATCTCTTTAATTAAATGACTAAAATTAATCCAAGTATATTTATAATCTATTCCATTCTCACTAATGGTTAGTTGTTTTATTTTTTTATCATCTACGCTACAGAAGGCTCTTAGATATTCTAAGATAGCGGCATCTTTTAAATCTAATTTGCTATTAACTAATGCTACTTGATTTATGTTTATATAATATTTCATATCTTCTTATACCAAAAGTCCCGGCGCAATCACCAAAATTGTCGGACCGGGACTTTTAGTGGTGATTGCTTTTTTTAATCCGACCTTTCATGCTCTAATCATACTCTAATTTTAAATTTCAAAAATTTTTCTGTCAACAAAAGTTATCCACAACTTTCAATTAATGTTTACACAGTCGTATAAACAACTAAAAAGATTAAACTATTTCTTAATTATTATTTTTTTACCCTCTAAAATCGTTTATAAGCGTGTAGCCGTGTCAACGCTTAAAAAAGGCATTTAAATGCGATTTTGAGGCTATTATGTTGGCTATTTATGTTTTGGCACCTTAAAATCTTGAATTAATTGATGAATTATTGATTCCGGAGGTAATTCTGGGATATTATAACCCCAGATAACATTTTCACCTCTTGCCCAAGCTCTGGTTTTTAACTGAAGATAATCTAAGCTTTTTTGAATATATTCTTTATGTCTTTTTATAAATCTTTTTTTTAATACCATAGTTTTCTGTATTTCCAAGTTGACCACTCATTTTGATAACCATTCTTGATTCTTAAAAGAGACCAACTGGTTGAACATTCTAAATCATTAGCGCACATATCTGAAACTTCCGGATGATAGATTTTTGATATCTGCCAGCAACCTCTTGATATTCCTTTATCTAAATCGCCCTTTATATCCGGTTCAAAAAACCCATTTCGCCAGCAATAATTACTTTCGTGTTGAATGATAAAATCCGCAATCTTTATCTGATTATCTGTCAATCCTAAAAGATTAGCTTGTCTATTGACATATAACTTAACATCGTTAACAGATAAGAATTTCGGAGGAACTTTAATTTCAAAGCTTCTAGCCGGTAATAGTAGTAAATTAGAAAAGATTATGATAATACATATAAATACAATTATTTTTTTCATATTCTGCGGACTGTCTAACTGAGTTTCTTCAATTAATACAAGCGGGATAACAGCCGCATATCTATAGTTTTCTCTATAGATATGAAGCCGTTAATATAGGTATGACAGGCACCCTTTAAGAGCACCTGTCAGTAAACTTTTTTATTATAGATTAAACTATCGTTCCAAAAATTCAGAAGCTCTACCCAAAAATGTCCAGTAGATGAATCTATATAAACAATTGCAAATCCATTTGCCCAACGAGCGGTTTTTTTAGCATAAGACATTCCTTTTGAATTTGAGTCAGCCATATGTCCAAGTCCATAAGAAGCTTGCTTAACATCTAAACCACCAGCATAAATGAGTTGCGGAGAATGAACGTGTCCGTACATAACGGAGTGTCTATACTCATCTAAGTGTTTTGAAGCGGAATATTTAGGGGTCCACGAACCGTGAGTGATTATTAATTTACCGAGTTTAATGTAATTATTTGGATAACCGTTAACATACTTGTAGCCCCTATCTTGAAGATAAAGCATACCATCAATTGTAATAAGTCCTTCTAAAACTGCGTTTCTGTCAGTGTCAAAAAATCTTTCAAGTCTATCTTCGTGATTTCCTGTTAAGAAAAACTTTTCGCAATGTTTAGGAAGAACTTTATCATAATCATCAAGAACATCATTTGCTGATTGAAACTCTTGTTGAAGAGTAAGTATTTTCTTCTCTGCCATCTCTAAATCCCGAACACCTGTTAGATGCGTTGAAATGGAATACATATCAATAAAGTCTCCGTTAAGTATAAATCCGTCTGGCTTAAAGTCTTTCAAGAATTTTAGAAAAGCCTTATGAACCGTTTTATTATGGAACGGACAATGTTGGTCAGAGCTAACAACGTAAGATTTGATTTTCATTTTTTATTTCTCCTTTTTCAAGTTTCTTTACTAATTATAAAATTAATAAAATAGAAATTCAACTAAAGTTATCCACAGGAGCTTAATTCTGAGAATTCTGAGAAGAGTTTTTTATAGTAAGATAGATTTTTCTTACTAATCCATAAATCGTAATTAAAGAGCTGATAACAATACCAATCTGAGAGATTACATTAGCAATATCATAAGACATAACATCTACATTAAATGTATAATTAGCTCCGAAACTCACGGCGACAAATACAATCGTGCTTAAAATCCCTTTAATTGTCAATGATAAATTTTCTGGATTAGCGCTTGATTTCATTAACCAATTATAGACATCTATTAAAATTTGTTTTAAATCTTGTTTCATAGTTTTAATTTTAAATATGACTTTTAATACGACCTTTAATACGACCTTTAATGCGACCTTTTATAGACCTGTTGTTCGGCTTTTAATCCACTGAACAACATTAGCTAACCATTCCAAGATAGCGGCATACCAGTTCTGCTGACTTTGAGGAGTTATCGGATTAGGAGCTGGCGGCACTGGCGGAGGAGTTTGTAATTGAGCTATCCACACTTCCTGAATCTGAGGAACATAATTTATACCATAATAGCCATTGCCATTAGCTCCCCAATTAGAACTCCAAGAATTTCGGAAGTATATAAATTGCGGACTATAAGCATAATTATCCACAAAATGTCCACTTACAGTGCTTGTTGGTGTTCTAAGGGGAAATAGACTATTTGGATCCCAAGTATTATTACCTTGAGCATCTGTCCACCATTCATTACCAATCTTAGCCATTATTAATACTGCTTTATTCTGATAAATAGCATTTTTAATTGTCTGAAAGTCTGCTGAAGAACCTGTTAAAGTAACTCTCGCATAAGCACCTATTCTTCGATTTAAAGCATCTACATAGGCTTCTGGAGGAATTTTGGTCCAATCAGCATAATCCTGTTCTGATAATGTCGTGTCATTAGGGAATAATGAATCTTTACAGACACCGTATTTTTGGAGTACCTGCATAATTGCTCGACCGGTAGTTCCCGGCACTCCAGGAAAGCCATCTATCTTCTTACAAAGAGCATAGACAAATCGAGGAGATAATGTTTCTGAGCTATTGGAAAGTATTCCATAAAGGGTAGCTCCGCTATGTCCACCACAAGCGGGTTGAGAAGATTGATTATAAACTGGCACTTCAGAGATGTCCTGCATCCAAGTGTCGGGAATGGAAACTGGAACACCTAATCCTAAATGCTCCGGCTTAAAGTCACGGTCATCTTTAGGACTGGGTATTGCACCGAAATTTTTAATTAAATTGTTCATATTATTTTTTTACTAATATTTTTACTGACTATTTTTATTGACAGACCTTTAAATCATTAATTCCGATTACTAATTCACTGGGATATTCCATTGATTCTATGCTTATAACTTTTAGAGTATTTCCGGCAATTCCTCGTAATAATAAAACTTTTTGAAGAGTATCTACAGCATCATTCCACGACGCTGCTACAACATAAGCTACCCAATTATTTCCATTATTATTTCCATCACCCCAATTATATGTTATTTTATATTCGTTCATTTTTCTTCTTTCATATTATTGACAAAAACTAGGTTTTACTTGAGACACGACTAGCGCACTTGAACTTGCATAGACATAATCATAAACTGGAGTAGTTGTTGATTTATCTAACATCTCTAAGCAACCGACCTTTATACTTGAAGATGAACCTTCAATATCTAAAGAAACTGTTGGCGTTGAAGTTCCGATACCGACATATCCATTAAATATCGCCGATGGAGTTACTGTTGGAGGAGTTCCTGGAGTTAAAGTTAAAGGTCCAACCCAACCTATTGTTGTAGCACTTGAACCATTAGCACATTGAGCGGCATTAATATAGCTATTTTCTTGTTGTGAGGAAGTTGATATATAAATCCTATGAGCATAATCTTGGTGATTACAAGGTATAGTCATTATAATATATTGACCAGCAACAGTAGTAGTAGAAAATTCATCTGAAGGAAGACTTTCATTCCCAGCTTCATCTATCGATGTAACCTTGAAATAATAAGTTGCAGAATCTAAATAACCTCCTTGATAAATTATCATTGTTATTGAAGATGACGCAATTGTCTGGATTGTATTAAATGTTGCTATTCCATTTTGAACTGAAAAGAGTGATGAACTTGCTGTTCCTCCAAGAGCTAAATTACCTTCAGTAGTTGCCCAAGAAGTTGCTCCGGTATCTAATCTAGCTTGAAATATACTTACAGGTTGAACACCTCCATTAAGTATTCCGTATAAATTTAGTGTTCTACTCGGAGCGTTAAAATCAAAATAACCTCCTGAAATACCATTATTGTAGCTATCTAAATAATCATTATTGACACCAAATATAAAATCACCAGTTGAAGTAGCAATAGCAATACCAGCTGGATAACCTTGTCCGAAGTTAAAATTGATTGACCCATTAGTTGACTCCATAGTAACATTTGGTGGAGTTTTAGCCCAAATAGAAATATTTCCACCAGAATCTTGAATAACCATTGGATTACCTAGATTCGCAGCACTGACATTTCCACTTACAGTTAAATTTCCATTTTGGTCAAGAGTCATTATCTGATTGCCAGTTAAATTATTTCCACCCCCCATCCAGTAGTATTTACCACCTCGAGGATTATTTTCAAAAAGTCCAGTTGTATCTAATCCCGCAACAGCAAGGTTATCATTAGATAATTCGATAAAAGTTGAGTTTTGAAAATTTGGAGCGGTTGTTGAAGAAAGCCCCAGCCATATAGCATTTATACCTGAATTAGCTAATCCGTAATTAGTTTGAATAAACGCATCTTGTCCTCCGTTACCAAGTTGGATAAATGAAGCAGGACTTCCAGTTATTTTAATATCTCCACCTCCCGGAGTATAAGTCCCTGAACTATTGCCAATAGGAACCTGACCAGGCAACGGAATTTGGCTTGTTCCCAATCCGCCTCCCGAAGGATAAAGAACGGTTTTAGTTGATGTCCCATTAATATATCCTCCTAACTGGGAGTTAAACTGGGAATCAAGAGGACTAATAAGACTATGCGTCCCACTGAATAATCCACTGAATAATAAAAGACCGACTGCTAAAATGGCTAAAATACCAGTTATTATTTTCATATTTTACCTATTACATTTAATGACTCTCCGACTGCGAGAGCCGATGATAAAGTAATTTGCGAAACTAATCCGTTAGTATAGACAGGAGTAAAATCTCCATTAGAACTAAACAGTCTTGCTCCACCACGATAAACTTCCATATCAGCAAAACTAACAGCAGGCGACAAAGTAAATGTTTGGTTGTCTGTGGTAGTTAGATTAACTTCAAGAGTTGTTTTTGATGGAGGCATATTTACTCCCCAGCTTCCCCACCATTTAATGTTTTTAATTTTTTCTTCTAATTTTTCTTTTTCTTTTTCTATAGAATCTATTTTATCCGTTAATTCATCTAATCTTTCAATTAATGCAAAATTTGTGTTGTTTTGAACATTAACAATATGCTCAATAACTTTTATAAAATCATTATTAAGATTTTTAATCTGTCCTTCTAATTCGTTTATTTTATTTTCAAAATTAGAAATTGTAGAATTAACATTATCAACAAGTTTTCTATAAATATCAATTTTCTCTTCTTGCGGAGTAATAGCAAAAAGAAGCTCTGATAATTTTTTTCTTTTTTCGTTTGGCAATATTTTTGGTCTTTTCATTGTTCTTCTTTATTCTAAAATCTTTTTAATAGCCTCATTAATTGAGTTTATCGACTTTTTATTTTCATTGCTTATATCTTCTATATTCTTTTTTGTTTCGTCAATAATCTTTTCGTGGTCTTTAAGAGTTTGATTTATTTTTGTTATTTCGTCAGCATCAAAGTATTTCATAGCATTTAAAGCGTTATATCTATTAATCGGAGCATTAGAATAGGTTTTGAGAGCCATATCATTCCTAAATCCTTTATCAGGGAATTTAACCTTGTTAGCGACATCTAATGCCTCTTCTGCGGCTTCTTCCATAGTGTAGGCGTGTCCAACAGCAATGCCAATATAATTATCATATCCAGCCGTAAAGTATTGTTTATCTTTTTTATAAGTGTCAAAGTGATAAAATTGATTTTCTTTATCTTCCGGAATATAAATTGGCAATCCAGTGCGTGGATGGTCGATATACAAAGACACTGAAGCACCAAAGCCGTATTTGAAATGGTCGTAGAAGTTATCAATTTTGCCGTCCATAAATGAGGTATAAATATCCGAAAAAGAATCTTTTGCTAATGCCATTAAAAGATTGGGATGTGAATTGTAGCCGAACCTGCCACCACATGTCTCTAAATAATAATTATCTCTTTCTGAAACAATAATATTAACATCATATGTTCCGGTATATTTCATCTTTTCAAATAATGGGAAGAATTTGCCAATTGTTTTTTGAATACCTTTGCTATTTAATGGAACGGTAAACACATAGTCAAACGCGCAGCCTATGTTCTCCCCCAACTCGCCAGCAAGTTTTCTTTTGTTTTCTAAATCACAAAAAGCGAAGAACGGCTTGCCTTCGTAGAAATAAACCTCAAAATTAGTTTCAACTCCTTTAATTCTTTCTTGTAATATAAATCCTTCTTTAGGTTCTTGTAAAGATGATAGATAGATTTTTAACTCCTCGTTGGCTGAAGTGTCTTTCTCAGAAGATGGCACAAAGGTGGTATAAGATTTTGAAGAATTGTTCGGTTTATAAACATAAGCCTTATCTTTATTTTGTTCAAGGAATTTTATTCCGTCTTTTAAAGATTTAAATTCTTGTGTCGGAGGAATAGAAAGTCCGACTTTCTTGGCCAACCCAACCCCGAATTCTCTGTCATGTTCTGCTTTTACCATAAAAGAAGAAGCTCCATTTACTTTCAATCCTTCCTTGCGTAAATTATCTGATATTTCTGGCAAGAAATTCTGGTCAAAGATATAATAAGCATCTTTCGGAGGGTTCTTCAATACTTCTTTCAAATCAATTTTTGGCACTATACCATTACCCACAAGATTAAATTCTTTCGGTTTCTCTTCGTCTTTCTGCATTGCCGTTGCTAAAAGCACCTTGTCGCCTTGGTCTTGGGCAAGTTTAGCGAAACCTAATCCCGAACCGTCTTGACTGATGATGATGATTTTCTTCATAGATTATGTTCTATATCTTGACCTTTTCCCGTCCTATATCCAGCATAAATTAACAAGATAATACAAATTAAAGGCAATAACTGAAATAAATTGTATAGAATAAAACCGATTATATTGTTCATTTTAGTATTAGGTTCTGATAAGATGTTCGACTCTTTTTTGTGTTATAAGTTTGCATTGATTTACTTGATATTCCTTTTATAAAGTAAGATGAAATCTTTGTATCTTTGCTTTGTAGCCATTGATTGAAGATATTTTGGGCTTCTGATTGAGAGTATCCTTGGTCGGTTAACGTTCCAATAAACATATTCGCAAGGTTTTTATTATAGGTTTCAATCAACTGGAGTGCGCCATTATTATCTCCTGATGCGATAAGTTCCTTTACCTTAGTAAGTATAGCTGGTTTTTGATTATAAATCAAATCATAGACACCCTGCTGACTCTTGGTAGAACTGGGCGTTGATATTCCGACAAACTGGAGAAGTGTATTTCCTACGCTCTTTTTACCGCTTAATATATTTGAAGCGTATCCGAGTGGCGATACAAGATTAGATGCAACATTGGTCGCCGTTTGCCCAAGGGTTCCAACTGGGTTCGCCTGTAATTCGGTTGCTGTTGGGAGTTTTAGATACCCCTGTAAAACATCTAAAGGAAGACTCGCAAGAACCGAGGGTGTTATCACCGAAGTAAGCCAACTTGTAAAATCTTCCTTTCCTTGAGCTAAATTCTGTGTGTTATAGATGAAGGTTGATGCACCAGCTCGTCTTACGTAGGCGTTTTTATTTCCAGTCATTTGCTTGACCATTTTATCCAATTCGGGATAGATAACATAAGTTACTATGCCGAGCATCGCAATTTTGCCGATTGCGTCTATTCTTCCCTGGATGTCTTTTGGCCCCTTATCGCCCATTACCAGAGACTTCATCATTTCAAAATATGACTTCAATGCTCCATAGTGATATGCGGAGAACATTGTTAGGTTCGGATTTTTGATAGCATCCATAAGTTGTTTACTTCCAAAAAGCTCCGCGGGTAACCGGTAGTTCGGAATATGTTTGCCAACATCTGTTATTGCCTCTGACCAACTCTTGCCCCTACCTATTTCTTCATAAATTGCCTGAAGAGTAGCAATATCATTTACCGCCCACGTTACCTTGCCCGATATTTTATATGGGTTGATAGTATCTAATACTTTCTGAACCATTGGATTATCCAATCCGAAAGATTGCTTAATCAAGTCCATCATCTTTGGGTCGGACTGCATTTCATAAGAAGCTTTGCCTAAAAATGCTTTATATAAATCGGCGTTCTTCGTTTCTGAGAATAAGAGTGGCGCTCCCTCATTGAGAGCTTTTACATAATCGTCGTTAAGCGTTAAAACATCTCTGATTGCTTTTACGCCAGCGGTTACCATTCTCACATATCCCACAGGAGATGCCCATTGAATTCCGCGATTGACTACCCAGTGAACCAATATATTTGGAACGTGGATAAGTGGATTGAAAAATATAGTCGTTCTAAGAAATAAGTTCATCTTTGTCAATGCTCCCACATTACCTCCTTTTAATTGTCCATAAAAAGTATCCAGCACATTAGCGATTCTTTTCGGCATTAAATATCCCTTGAATTGAGGTAATTCCGTTGTTTTCCAGTTTTCCGGAATATCATACGAACCAATCTTTTTTATCATCCCAGCATCTTCCAATGAACTCTTTGTGCTTTCTAAAAAGTCAACAGCTCGCCTAATTTGATTGAGTTTATTGAATCTTTGAAGTTCATTGACAAGCGGTGTTTTATAGTATCTTACATTTGTGTTTGCCTCTATCTCTTGAGTGGTGGCATCTGCTATCTTCCAAGCTTTTCCTTTTGAATCAACAAAAACTTTTCCTTCTAATCCTGTGTCATATTTACTTTCAATGTCAGAAATTTTATTAGTCAATTCAACCATATTCTTATCTATGTTCTGTAATCTAACCGGAGATGCTTCGGCTCTGCCTTTTGTCGCCATCAAGATGTCTTTTTCTTTCTGGAGTTTTTCCAGTTGGTCTTGAAATGGCTTGATTTCTTTATCCGCAAGGGCTTGATAATCGCTTGTTTTTAACTTTCCCATATCAAAACCCTCCCCCTTATCCCATCCCGTGACCGTGCCGTCTTTGATTGAAACAATGACCCTGTCTCCATTCTCGTCTTCAAGCGCCATCATTGTTCTCTTCTTGAGGAATCCGGCGGTCTTTGAAAGCAAACCGCCAACCTTCGTGCTGGTGAAACCTTTGGATAATCTATCAAGGAATGAACCACGTCCTTTTACCATACGAGTAATGTGTTCTGGAGAATCTTCGGCTGGAAGTGGAATATCTTTGCCCTTGATATCGTTATAAAGTTTTGTGCTACCCTCAATGAGTGGCTTGATGTTTTCGTCATACAACGCTTTCTGCTCTGGGGTAATTGATTCTTTCGGATTCTCCATCCAGTTATAGATTGCCTTCTGGTCTTCTGGTGAGATATTGGCTTTGTCTAAAATCCTGCTCGTCATAATATCGTCAATCTTTTTCCCGTTGACAATGTTCTGATAATAGTTATCAGATAAATCTTTTCCCAATGCTTGCTGTTGGCTTCTCTGTTTTACATAATCTGCAACATTAGAAATGTTCTCTTTTACTCCCTCAATACCAGCGCCAAGATTAACTGAACCGCGCCTCGTCTCTAAATTGGTCGGGGTCTCTGTTTTCGTCCCATTCGCCTTGAGCGTCGTGGGAGTTTCTATACTGGTAGGTACGGTTTTAGGGGTTATCGCCTCACTGGGGGCTATTTTTGGCGAAATAGAGGCATCTGCGTTTGGTTTGATAGCCTGTGGTTTTATTTCTGCTGGTTTAATCTCATTTGGTTTAATAGTCTGCGTTTTAGCTTCCTCTATTTTTCTTTTAAGCGTGTCCTCCGCTATCTCCGGAGTTATTTCTTCTCCTGCTTGTTTTCTATTAAGTAATTCGGTTGTGGTGTCCTTCATCGCTGTTAAAGCCGCTGCCTTTTCCATTCCAAAACCTAAAGCAAGTTGTGCTGCAAGAGCTCCAAGTGAAGATGCGGCGCTCATTAGATTATCTTTGTCTTGTTGAGAAATAGGCAATGAATTAAGAATTGATGTAGCAGCAATTTGTCCAGCTGCTCCTGCTATTTCAAATGGTAGGGCTATTAAATTAGTAATACCACCAACTACGGGTATATCTTTCATTACATTAAAAGTTCCTGTTACCGGTAGAAATGCCACATTAGCCGCAGCAGAAATAAGGTCTCCAGCTGAACCGATTTTCTCTGATAACGGTCTATCTTTTGAAGTAAAAGACACAACGGCTTTTGCTGCCGCATCTTTAATTCCATTCCACGCATCTATAAGAGGAGAGATAGCATCTTGGGGAATACTTTTAATATCACCAAGAAAACTTTTCGGTATATTTTGAATAGCCCCTTGAATTCCCGCCAAAGGATAAAGCACATTCGGGTGATCCATTAACCATTGGTCAACGGCGCTTCTTTGTCCAGAGTTTTCTGGAAGCGTTATCCCTTTATTCTTCGCTAATTGATTTTGAGCATCAATTAAACTTATCTGTCCATTCTTAACTTGTTCAATAAGTGAACGCTCTAATTCATCAGATGCTTCCGCTTCACCACCCTTAATTCCTGGTTGAATTTGAAGATTTGTTGGAGCATTTGAACCGCTTAATCCTAAAGCTATGATGTGGTCAAGTTCATCTGTGCTGCCGCCGTGAAGCGCTGATTTAATAGCTTGCGAAGCCGCCTCACTCATTCGTGGATTTTCTAATATTTCTTTAGGAAGCGGTTGTGCTTTTGTGGGGTCAAAGCCGGCCGCTACTCTACGGGTATCTATAAGCGGAACGCTTACTGCTGGATTAATAGCACTTTTTGGAATGTTAAGGGTGTATCCTTGATATGGTCTACCTGAATATGGGTCGGTTGATAATTTGTTTATATCCGTCGCAGGAAAATAACCAGCGCCAGTAAAGGGTTGGTATGTGGGTTGAGGTGCTGGTTGAGAAACTTTGGGCAGTCCCTGAATAGGAATATACTTCGTTGGTTTTTGCACCGTCTCCCCATTATTTCCAACTCTATTATTAGTTCCAAAATCTATTGGAATATATGCCATATTTATTGTGTTACTCCGGGGATAAATATTCCAGTGGTCCCTGTCTTTCCTTGAAGTGTCTGAACGAACTTATCAAGAATGGATGGGTCGCCACCCTGCGACCTTATTCCTTGTCGTATTTCTTCAAAACTATTTCCTGCTTTCATATTTTCCCATAGTCCCTGTGCCACACTGAGAGGAACGCCAGCTGATACAACTTTATTTAACATCGAGCTTGATAAGTTTCCCGCGCTTGTAGCAAGAGTAATTGGCAGTCCTTGATTGGCGAGATATGTCTGTAATGCTGTTTTATCTGTTGAAGTAGTTGTTTTAGTAGTTTTTGCCGGAATAATCCATTTGCCCTTGGTCACATCATATAATCCTCCCTGCACGCTCCTGATATTGCTTTTTGCGGTAGTGGTCTTCGGCGTTATACTTGCGAAAAACCCAGTTGGTAGCAATCCACCGCTCGCTTGTTCTATTTGAGATAAATATGAAGCAACGTCTGGTTTTTTTGGATCTAATTCACCGTTTTGTAATAAAGTTATAATCTTACCCGCCAAAGTCAAGGCCTTACTTTGAGCACCCGAAACCTGAGATTTGGCTTGAGAAATAGCCTGTTTAGCAGCTGAAAGTGTAGCTGAATAAGTTGAACGAGCAGCATTGTATTGCTGTCCAAGCTCTTTTAATTTGGCTGTTATTGGAGCTTCAGCTTGTTTTAATTCGGCTCCTAATTGCTGATTAGTAACTATCCCTCCGGTTTTAGTAATATCTCCTTGAAGATCAGTAGGAATTTGTGCTAATTTTTCTCTTCCTGCGGTTATTTGTTGACCCAAATCTGCTACATTTTGAGCGGCAGCAACAACTGATGGATTCTCATATGGATTTAATACAGATGCAACATCTTGAGATTGTGGTTGAATTTGCGGTTGTTGTGGTTGAGTTTGCTGAATCTGTGGCTGAGTTTGTAATTGATTCCTTGCCTGAAGTGCCGCTAATGTTCTCGGTCCATAATAACCTGGTCCAGACGAATAATCAACTCCCAAGTTTTTTTGAAGAGCTAATACAGCAGCAGTTGTTCTTGGTCCATAAATACCATAACCGGTATTTACTTGATCTCTGGTCATATAACCAGAATTTACAAGATAATCCTGTAATTGCTTAACCGCATTCCCAGTCATTCCCGGTTGTAATATAGTAGTTGGATAAGAAGTGTTATATCCCGTTGACTTAAGATTAGTTAAATAACTAAGCGGCGCATTGCTTAATTGTGAATACTCTTCCGGCGTGGCATTTCTACCTAATATATCATTGACTTGATTTTGTGTTAGCATATTAAATAAATGGTGTATAATTTACGACTATTTTTCTTATTCCAGCAAAATTAGATGTGGTTAAAATTAACTTAAACCAATTACATTTCACTCCCGCATTAAGAATTGTTTTTTGATTATTAAGATAATTAGAGCTGGTTATTTGAGTAAGATTGGTTGTGGTGCTTCCCATATCTTCATCTGATGAAACAATAGAAACATTAATTGTTGCTGAACCGCTGGGCGGAGAATCATAATAAACTTCAACAGAATCAATCGTTCCATTTAGTGGAATGTTCTGAGAAACATAATTTATTGGAGCTAAATTACTATTAACAGTTGAGTAATTATAATTATAAATATTTCCATCCGCCAGTGTTAAATATATACCATTACCTATTCCAATAGCATTAGTTAATTGGTCTGCAAGAATAGAAAATAGATGAGAATAGATTATGTATTTTGATTTCTTTGCTGGGTCATAAAGAAGAATATAAGAATAAGAACCAGCTCCTGCACTGGTAAAGTTTATCCCAATATATTTTCCGAATGAAAACATTTTAGAAATATATCCAGTCCAATAATAATTATTAACTATTTCATATAAAGGAAATTCCAAAACAGTTTTTAATTTAAGTCCTGATAAAACTAATAACTGCTGAATATTCCCATTTAAAACGGTTAGATATAGATTACCATCCGAGTGAGCGTGAATACCTTTATAAACTCCCGGAATAGTAATTGCATAATTATATTTTTGGCTTATTCCGTCCCATAAAAAAAGATAATTTGTCTTATCGCTATTATTTTGATTTTGCTGTCCAACAAAAGCAAGATATTTACTATTCCAATTAACTGCCTTTGGTATTCCCCAATTAGTTCCTAAATCTAAAACTACAGAAGAAACCCAAGATGAGTTAATTTGAGTTATAGCACTTGATAGAGCTCCTCCATTGAAACAATACTGCAAAAAAGGAACTAACCATCCACCAGATACAACACTGCTATTCTGAGTTGTCCATCCAGAACTACTCATAGAACCAGATAAAGCTTGAGTATAAAATACACCACTATTTGAATATGTTGCTACTAAATTCCCATTATAAATTGCCAGCCCAGCATAAAGATAACCTGAACCTGTTGGTGCAGATGGCTTACCTAAATCTGTTAAATTACCGAAACGCCAAGCATAGGTGTGTAGATTATCAGTGGTTAAATAAAGAGTGTTATACGTCGATGAATCCTGAATCATCGCCAATGCGCCATATCCATAAGATGACATATCTAATCCCGTTACAGATGTAGTAACTTGTTTAGCCGCCATTAATGGAGCGTATTGTTGTTCGTGAACTCCATAATAAAGATAATAAAATGGGTCAACATTTGCTAATAAGTAATGTTGATTTTTCACCGAATACTCCGGAACTTCGGGATACATAGAAGCGAAGTCTTGAAATACTATTCTATTTTGTGTTGGTGTTTTTGTTGCCATATTTATGACATACTATTGCGCCCGTGCAAATAAATCCACCCTCCCAGCGACTGGCTATCTGCATACGGAGAGCTCAGCTCTAATACCCTCCCGCTGGCATATGATTTCATTTCATTCATTCTCTTCGTGAACATAGCCGATGCTTCGCTTAATAAAGTTGGATTTCCCAATCTAACGGCTATATCTATCAGCGAACCCCAAACAATAACATCGTGATAATCTGAGAAGATATTCGGCGTGTCGCCATCATTTACAAGATCTGGCTGTTTGGCGATGTAAAATACTTTGATGCCTTTCGTGACGGGGAGCGTAAGCCCTGTAGTAACGGACGGGTCGGGATAGAGAAGGAATGAATTATCCAATATGACGGCGGTGGGGTCGGTGATGGCGGCAGATGGGTCGGAGATTGACTCTTGTCCAATCAAATTAAGAACTTGATATTCCGTTGAGAGCGGAGCCGCTGGATTTGATGGCGTAAATGCTACTTGAATTTGTTTGATTTTTTCATAATCAGATGGCAACGGATATTCATTTGGATAAGTCCCGCCGGTATTTGCTACTAAATCAGTTGTGGCAATATCCATAAAAAAGTCTTCGTTAATTCCTCTAATAGCTGATTGTGCCTGCTTGTAGTAGATGTTTATAATGCGGTTTAAATCCGACTGCGAAAAAGTAGAAGCATTTATCTTCGCTAAATAGTAGATTGATTGCTTGAGTCCGTTTAAATTTATTGTGTCGTTTAATTGCATTTTTTTTAATAAAATAAGCACCCTTTATGGCGCTCATTGGTGCTCTTTGTATTAATTATAATCCTTTTTTAAAAATAATCAAGTCTATATAATTAAATAATTAACTGTGCTTGTATCTGAACTTGACGACGATGTAATAGTAAATGAGCCGTTCGATTGCGCTGAAATGTATAAATAACCCAGCGTTCCTCCTGATGTTTTTCTTGAAATGATAATAATTGAATTTGGTCCAACAAGCGAATTACTAACCGTAACCGTGCCACCTGAAAGCGTTACTGTTCCTGTTCTACTTTGTAAATAAGCCAACGTATTATCGTCTAATACTTGCTGAACATCCGGGTCTAATGGAAATGAAAGTCCGCCAATACCACCCACCAAATCGGCTTCATTTAGGGCGTCTTGAAGGCTGGCGATGTCTTCTGTGTTTTGATTGACTTGGTCTTCTAATTCTTGATAGTTCATTGTGGTTTATTGCGTTTTGTCCAGACAACCGACCCAATTGTCCTTTTAGTCCAAGTAGTCGTTGAGCTGATAGTTCTCTTTGTCCAGTTTATAACAGCCCTTATCCTCTTTACCCACCACGCATCGATGAACATTCCATTTATCCAAAGAGAGGCGGTGCTTTTAACTGATTCAAAGAGATTAAGAACAACGAATTTTAATGTATTAAATGTGTCTGAATTAGTAACCGCCTCTGTAAAGTTTTTGTAAATTCCCTTGATAAAATTATCCGTATTTTGAACCACTTCTAATAGGTTTTTACCGATGGTTTTGATTAGAGTATCCGTGCTTTGAACTGCTTCGGTGAATAATGCTAATAGAACTTTTACACCAGCGAAGGTATCTGTGTTGGTAACGGCTTCGGTAAAACTTCTAAAGAAGTTTGCGACGTGGGAGAAAGTATCGGTATTGGTTACGCTTTCGGTGAGCGAAAGGAGAATTGCCGTTAACGCTCCATACCAACTCTTTTTCTGTGCACTTGTCGCCCATTGATAGTATTGAGAGATTTCGGCGGGGGTGAGAGCGCGAGTAAAGATAGCTGATTCATCTATTTGTCCGTTAAAATAAAACCAAC